>Ga0209149_1001907_pt1 | contig 11196 bp, 6 predicted proteins | sample WorMetTyACAVOLI2_FD_187423 | JGI IMG/M metagenome (GOLD analysis project Ga0209149, IMG submission 187423) | Marine gutless worms symbiont microbial communities from Max Planck institute for Marine Microbiology, Germany - Olavius algarvensis... ...
GTGATGCCCCCAGACTAGGATGATGAAACTTGGCGTCCAGGTAGCGAAGGGATGTCACTTTCATGTCGTGAAGACAGAATGATGATATGTGGAATCGTTTTGAGACAGCACCGGAACGTTACAGACGTCATCCTCATGCCATATAGCCAACCGTCTATATAGATAGACGGTTGGCTAAAAACGAACATGATATAGTCGTTGATTAACGGCACAAACTAACGTAACGTCTTGCTGACTGAGCGGCTACTGACAGTCATGAGTGACATCTCTGGTGAGTTCTTTATTACCATCGAGCAAGTGCTCCTGTAGGCCTACACCACGGCGCCTAGTGACTCTTGCTTTTAGGCGCCGGATACAAATACTCTTACTTACTTACTTACTTACTTACTTACTTACCAAGCTTGTAACTTGCAAGACAGTTAGTCTTCTGGAATGGGAGACATCCGTTTTCAGCTTACCAGACCTGTGGCTCCCAACCGTTCATATTGAACCCGGTCGACTGCAGAATTTGAGTAGAAAATGCAGCAGCGGCTCTAGGCCTACCACACGAAAGTTCGTGACGTTGATGAACAGCATGAAGCAGCGTGGCTGGCTATGCTACTGTGTGTGACGCGTATCTTGGAGCAATGCGTAATCAACGACGCAATAAATGAGTGACGAAAACGTATCCATGCGTATATTCGTGTCAAAGGAGCACAATAATATTTTAAACATTTCATTTGACTCAAGCGGTTTTTGTCATTTTTGATATTTTGCATCTCACAAGGTACTGCAGCAACACACTTAAGGTGTGGTGAGAGATATAACAATAAGCTTCCTGCAAATTTAGTGCTAGTTCAACAGTGAAAGAATTTTGAAATCTGGTCAACATTGTCAAAGTTATGCCTAAGACTTATGGCACGTTTTTTGACTCACAGTGTATGTATATAATCAGTTGTTGCCGCGCATCTCGCGTATGCGCGACTTACGTAAGATCGATCAAGGTCAATTGGCGACGTCACAATTCAGTAGGCCATACGCCACTTTAGATAAGTGGTCTGTAGTAACCAAGTGGCTATCTTGTATCGTTTCTGAGATGTTCAACGTCGAATAATGGCGTGCCCTTGAAATCTGGGTTCGGGCCACTTAACGTCATCCGATAAATCGTATAGGACTTCCTATTAGTCTGTCTTTAAATATATGTCAATCTTGTACCGTTTTTTAGATGTTTGACGTTGAAGAATATCGAGACCTAGAAATCTAGGCTATGTGAGGGGTCACTCACCCTGTGAATTTATGCACGATGTTAACATCGCTGAAGTCTACGGACCCTGGTCTATCTTTTTCCCGCCGACAGTATCGGTCCATTTACACAGCGAACTCTGGAAGAAAACGATATTTGTTAAATAGGTGCGTTACGATCATTCGAGATCATTCAAGGTCATCGAAATTGGTACCAATTTAGCCCAGGCTCCGCGCTGCGTTTTGCACAACACTCTAGGCTACGTTGATATTGCCAAAACAAGAAAGACGATATGCACTCTGCAACTAGTACCAATCGAAAGCCTGTAGGCCATATATGTCATTCCTACTAGTCTTCTATTGTGAACTACGGTATGCCTACGTTCTATCGGTTCCAGGATGTAACGAGTTATTGGTTGAAAATCTACTGTGTTTCGCTGCTTTATCACCCAGTCTCGCTGGAAGCCGTCGCTCGGGACGTTCCCGTGGGTCATGGCGTATGAAAGTTTTGCGGGAAAACCGCAGGATCCTTGTTTTGACGACGCTTTACCAGCGTGTGACGGACGTACAATAGACAGACGGACACGCCGCCAATGGCTCAGTCGCGACATAGCATATAGCTGAGCGCGACAGAAACCGTTGCTACCAGACACGTTTCCTGGGCTAAAAAATCCCCAAACTGCGTTAGCGGCCGGAGCTCAGCCCAGACCCCACTGGGGGAGCTTACAGCGCACCCCCAGACGCCTTAGCAAGGATGCAAGCCGCTTTGCGCAGGGAAACGGAAAGAAGGAAAGGGAATGGCGGGGCAGAGAAGAAAGGAAAGGGAGGGAAAAGGAGGAGGAGAGAAGGGAGGGGAGGAGACTGATCGGCGCCTCGTTTATTTATTTATCTCCCTAAATTCTGTACTCTGAAGCTGCCTGTTTTCAAGGTCATTTAAGTTCATCGAAATTGGTACCAATCGAAACCCCGTAGGTCTATACGATTTTCTATGGTCTTCGATTGTAACTATGTGCCTATCTTCTGTCGTTTCCCACATGTAACGATTTATTAGTAGAAAATCTGCGTTTTTTGCCCCAGTCTCGTTTGAAGCCGTCGCAATGGGTTTGAAGGCGGCCGATAGATCAAGAAGGCAAAAACATGACGCTGAAGTACAGCTCTATCGCATATGCACAGCTGATCGATGCGCAAGAAAAATACTGTAATCACATAAACATTTGTCTCATGGACACACACAGCGTGTCTCGGGCAATGCATCTCAGGCACTTGAATTCTACGTTGACTACTACATTATTAAGGCGCCGCTCGCGATAGCGAGAGCGCCTTTACGCATTAGTTCTATCCGCGTATTTGTTCGACTGTCTCTTTGTCTGTCGCCAAAAACTATGCAATTTAGAGCTATGGTCTCCGTTGATCTTAAAGGGGCTTTTCAGTGAACCCAGTATTGGGCCTCTACAATTCAAGATGGCGGAGATCCAAGATCTTGAGAATCATAAAATCGCCACATATAAACGAAAAATCATCCGATTTTTATGAAATTTGGTACGCAACATCACATTTACAACTGGATGACAGCCACGTGAACAAAAATGAGTTTTTTAAAATACAAAACGGCGGACGGCCGCCATATTAAAAATTGTTTTTGGCCATAACTCAGCAGCCAAGTGTCCGACTTCAGTTTGCGTGGGAAAGCAGTTTTTTTTACAGAATTTCATAATGGGGCACGTAACGTCAAATAATGGCGTGACCTTGGATTCTCGGTTATTCAAGGTCATTGAAATTGTCACCGGTTGATAGATAATGTGCGACTTCCTGTCAGGCGTCCATTGTAACTATAGCTTTATCATGTAGGCCTACCGTTGTCGAGTTATTTGATATTGAAACTATCACGACCTTGAAATTTGAGTTTCATGTCACTCGAAGTCAATGAAAATGGTACTATTTGAAAGCTTTGGCACGCATTCCATAGCAACTATGGCCGTATCTTTAACCGTTTCGACAAAGTACACGACAGACATCCAGCCAGACACCGCAAAACGGCATAGATGGCGCAGCAAAAGCTGTCGTAAAATAAGCTTATGACTGTAATGCTTACCGGAGGCTCATGTAGGACTTCGCCCATCATACCGTTCCAATTGTTGCGTTCATCCCGCACTCCATACTTTCCATCACCAACAAGGTGCAGATTGAATTTACAGTTGCATGGCTCGGCAAGCTTCTCTAGCAAATCTGGTATATAACCTGTGAAGTCCTTGTTGCTAGTCGGATTATCCTTTGTTGTTTCCACGTAGGGTGGTTCCTTCATACAGAACATTACACAAACGTGAAGAGGTAACAAAACATAACATAAAATAACATGACACACAATAAAGTCATTAGCAAATGAGATAGGCGAACGTTTACGGGGAAATTCTAATTACCGCTTGAACCACGGTGGTGAAATTTTACCATCTCTAACCCTATCCCTAACTCCTTGTCAAAAACATGACGTGGTAAAGTTTTCCGGTAAAGCCGACATGCATAACAATAGTGCCTAAAACAAGGAGCTCAGCTGTCACAGAGGGGCTGCTCGACGCACTGTGTTATTACAAATTTTGATAAGTCACTCGAGGTCGTTCAAGGTCATTCGAATGTGTGTAAGGTCTTACTGGTTGTCCATTGTATGCCTAAATATATGTCCGCCTTGTACGGTTACTGGCATATTCATTGTTAAATACTGGCGTGACATTGAAATCTGTCAAGCCCACCCCCTGTCAAGTTTGGTAATAAAGTTGTTTTTGGCTGCCTACTCCCCAAACCCAAGTTGTGTGTCAAGTTTGGAATTGCGAGTTTGACAGTTGCTGAAATAAATAAGGGGTCTCAATTTTTTGGATTCTCTCATAGCCCAGACCCCGCCAATTTTGGTCCTAAAAGTTGTTTTTGGTAAGCTATTCCCCAATCCCAAGTTATGTACCAAATCGTTAGATTCTACACTTGCAAAAAATAAGCATGGAGTCCCAAATTTTTTTAGGTGCTCAGATAGCCAAGTTTGGTCCTCAACTTTTTTTGGCAGCCTACTCCCCAAACAGAATTTGTGTACCAAATTTGAAGTCGCCAGCTTCAATGGTTGCAAAAATAAGTAGGAGGTCCAACATTTTTGAGGCTGTTCCTCTAGCCCAGAACCCCGTCAATTTTGGTCCTAATGATCACTTTCTGCAGGCCACTCCCATACCAAGTTGTGTAAAAAAAAGTCTGTACCACAAGTGCATCTATGATGACGGGAACGGTATGTTTTCAAGCAAAAAAAAACTAACCTTTGTAATGCAAAATTGAGGGATTTTGGGCCTAATAGGGGCGGAAGTAAAAATTCGTCGTCAAAAATGCTATATTTGGAATCGCCGACCATGATTTGCCTCTTCACTATACAACGTTTATGGGGCTACGATGATTATCAAGGTATAGCTTACTCTTGAGCAACACCTAATATTGAGCGTTTTCAAGCGAAACAAGAACTTAGCTATCGAAAACAGATCAGGGGTCAGCTGCGTTCACAATACGTCAACAGCATCTATAATAATCCCGTGACTTTGAAATCTAGGTTAACGGTCACTCAAGGTCACTGGAAACGGAACCATTGGATAGATCACACATTACTTACTATTAGTCGAGTTATTTGACGTTGAATATTATCCTAACCTTGACATGTGGATTAGAGTCACTCAAGTCATTGAAAATGGTACCATTTGAAAGCTTGAGTACGGTTTCCTATTCGCCTTCCATAGTAACTACGGCCGTATCTTTAACCATTTCGGAGATATTCAGCGTCAAAGAATGTCCTGACCTTCAAATCGGGGGTAGAGGTCGTTCAAGGTCATTGAAAATGGCGCGGTTCGATAGATTATGCAATGACTTTCTATTGTTCCGCTATTGTAACTATGGCTCTATCTCGTACGATTTTCGAGTTATTTGACGTTGAATACTATCGTGACTTTAAAATTTGGCTTATAGGTCACTCAAGGTCATTGAAACTGGTGGCATTCGAAAGCTTGGGTGCTGTCTCCTATTCGCCTTCTATGGTAACTATGGCGGTATATGTATCTGTTTGTGAGATCTTCAGCGTCAAACAATGGTGTGACCTTGAAAACAGGGTTATGGTTCGTTCAAGGTCATTGGAAATGGCACCGTTTGATAGATCGCATGCGGGTTCCTATTAGCGTTTCATAGTAACTATAACGCTGTCTTGTACCGTTTGCGAGATATAGCGAGTTATTGGTCGAAAATCGTGAAATTTTTTATACCCCACCTGTATTTAGCGCCCCCGTAAGGGGTGATGCTGTCTCAATTTCGCGAAGATGTTTGATATCCGTAAAACCACAACGATTGAGCTACCGTGCAGTGAAGAAACTATGACAATATCTTAAGCCGTTTCCATAGAACGTAACGGGCAGACAGATGGACAGACGGACAGAATTGCCATTATGCTGACGCGCGATAAAACCGGCCAAGTTTGGGACAAATTTTGATGGTTTGGGGGATAAGTATTGCATAGTTTGCACGTTGTTTGCAGGCTTGTTTACTTCACTCATTTCCATTTTTGTACTCATATTCATGCTGTTGTCATTATCTGCGTTTGTCAGATTTTTATTAAAGAAACTGCTTGCTTGCTTGTAATGGATTCTTATTAAATTTCAGTGCTACAACATCCAAAAGGCACATCCTCGCATGATTTCAGATTGCCATTACGATACGATACGATAGTGTGTATTCAACGTGCAATAAAAAGCTGACCTTAGTCTACCACACAGAATAAAAAAAATTAAAATGCAAAACTAAAAGTAAACTGATGAGCGTGGTGCAGTCCCATTATCCTGAAGGCAGTCCAGTAGGTAAAGGAAGTCTATTAAGGTGGGAAGGATTTGTTGAAAAGGTAGGTTTTGAGCCTGGAGGGAAAGAGTGAAGGAGTGATGGATGACGAGAGTGGGAATGATGAAAAAGATGGGTTGACAAGGGATGAGGAGGTGAATTGAGACAAGACTTGTGAGGCTGACGAAATGAATCTGGAAGTTGATTCCAAAGACGAGGTGATGCATATCTACATGAAAATGAACGGTCTGTGATTTTCAAGGAGGAGATGGTTGGCGGTCGAGAAAGAGTGACAACAGGTAAGGAGCGGGTACTGCGAGGGGGTTGAAGAGAGTAAGTTTGTGAAGATAGCTAAGCTGAGTGGTTGTAAGAACTTTGTAGGTAAGAGACAGAACTTTATATTCGATGCGTTCGTTGACCTTTAGCCAGTGGATAAATTTGATAATGGGAGTGATTGTGTGGATTTAGGAGCCTTGACAACAGCGCGAGCAAGGGAGTTTTGAATCTGTTGGAGCCAGTCAAGTTGACAGTTTGGAAGGTTATAATGGAGAGAATTACGTACAGTATAGTGAAGTTTAGAATAGACGATGAAGGTGACAATGGTGCTGGCTGATTTGAAGTCAAGGTATGGGCGGATATAGCGAAGTTCACGAATGTGATAGTAGCAAGATTTAGAAAGTGCAGTGATTTGGTCCAAGAATGTAACGTATTCGTCAAAAATAGTTGAGAGTGAGAAGATTGGCAGTCATCCAGGAAAATTTGGTGTTTTTCGACCAATATCTCGCTTTATTTCGAAAACGATGCAAGATTATACGGCCATAGTTGCAGTGGAAGACAAATAGGAACGTATGCGATCTATCGAATGGTGCCATTTCCAGTGACGTTCAGTGACTCCTACCCTACAAGGTTACGTGAATATTCGACCCTTAATATCTCAGTAACTGTACTCGGTGCCTCAAAAAACGCTCCAAGTTTGGCAAGCTGTAGTTTCGACAGGCACAGAATAATTTGATTGTTGGTAAACAGCATCAAAACACTTTAAAAAATGGTGTGCATATTCATTATTCAACTTTCCTTATCCCTTTATCTTTACTTATTGTATTTGCTTTTAAATAGCTGCGATGGAAAGTAAGTAACAATGTATAATCACTACTGCCTTGTGCGTATTAATAAATGGATGGAATGTACTGATTAAGGTGACACTATCAAGGACGCGAAACAACGTGTTTTCCTCGATAGACTGTTGGTGTTGACTGTTGGTGGTTCTGAAAAGAGCCGGTTGTGTAGTGTGTTGGCATTGAAAAGTGTCAGTTTTAGTTTAGCAGATGTTTAAAGTGATTCCTTCACGCATGCACACAACCGCTTTCTCCATTAAACAACAGCTTCGACGTTTTTTGATGTGCTTGCTCATGTGTCAATGATGCGCTGCATCAAGTCGCTGGTGTCGCGGACATGTGTCTTGTACAATGTACACACATTCCTGCATCAGTCGCCAAATTCTGTAGTCGACTGGGTTTCCGGGTCAACCGGACTTTTTGGCAGACACAGATCTGGAGAGATAAAATCCGGCGTTTCCTGCTGAAGGAGTTGGACTGTTTCACGAACATAAAGTGACGCCAGAACGCGTCATTTCCGTCGCAGCTGTATTTAAAAGCAAATAAAGTACGTAAAAATGAAGAGACAAGGAAAGTTAAATAAGCATAGGCCTATGATTTTTGAAAATGTGCTGATGCGGTTTACCAAAAATTATCAAAATTAGTCCAGGCTTGTTTAAACTGCAGCTTGCCACTACAGCTGTAGGCCTATAGTGTGCAGGCTCTGAAAAGTGTCAGTTTTAGTTTAGCAGATGTTCAAAGTGATTCCTTCACGCATGCACACAACTATGGAAGGTGAATAGGAAACCACACCCAAGCTTTCAAATGGTACCAGTTTGAATGACTTGAGTGACCTCTAACCCAGATTTCAAGGTCACGATATTATTCAACGTCAAATAACTCAAAAAAACGGTACAAGATAGAGCTATATTAACAATGGCGGACCAATAGAAAGTCGTATATGGTCTATCGAACGGCGCCGTTTTTTATGACCTCAACAACTTCTGACCCATTTTTCAACGTCACGCTATACTTTTACGCTGAATAACTCATAAACAGTTAAAGGTACGGCCGTAGTTACTATGGAATGTGAATAAAAAAAACCGCATCCAAGCTTTCAAATGACCTTGAGTGACCTCTAACCCAGATTTCAAGGTCACGATATTATTCAATGTTAAATAATTGAAAAACGATACAAAATAGAGTATATTTTTTCAGCATCGGGTAGCCAAACCATTGTAGTTTTTCCACGTCAAACGCCATAGTAATAATCCGACGGGAGCCCAATAACGGGGGCGTCGAATGCAGGTGTGGAAGGCACAAATCGGGATTGTCGGCAATAGCTGGCTTGGCTATCGATCGATGACGTGCTGGACCTATGAACAGAGACTGCGACAATCCGCCGTGCACCTTTGGCGACGCATCAGCTAGTGAATCTATATTTATCGCAGCCTGCAGCATGCACGACTACGACGAAGACAGAACAGAACAGTGTACGCAGTGTTAAATCGGAAGCAGAACTTGCGGTCGACGTATTGTAGTGAAAATAATGACAGACACAAAGCATCGCGCGGCCTCTTTGCGACAGCAGAGCTATTTGTTTTAAATATTCACATACATAAAGCGTTGCAGCAACGCATGTTTTTTTGTCTCCAGTAGACCAGACTGGCAGTCGGGAGGCATTATGTTCTCAGGTTGTCCATCTGTTCGTTCGTCCGTGCGTCTGTGGTTCGTCCGTTTGTTCGGCTGTTACTTGTGAACACGATATTTTGAAAATGAATAAACCAATTTTTGTGCCAATTAGCACAAGTGGAGGTCCAGCAGAGGCATCATTCTCGATCCACTTGGGTCGACCCACTTAGGTCGTCTTGACCCACTTGGGTCGACTAGCTTTTCTGGTTACACTCGTAAATCGTATGTTGAAAATATACTTGCAGCGTTAATAGTTAATACATACCACAATTGTTGTTGTTGTGACTTCCAGTGGATTGTCTGCAGATATGAACTCTGAAACGAAAAAAATACAACGCATACATGCATATATAACATTCATTCTACACTGTGAGGCAGAAAAACTGCACCCTTCTTATTTTTGAAATAACTTCATCTTACCGTATTGTATTTTGATAACTTTTGGCACACAGATACTGGAGCATATTTGCAACAAAACTGCAACACAATTGCCCAAGTCTCCTGATGGCCCCTTACCTTGTGAAACGAAACAGGCTAAGTCAATTTGTTTATAACGGCTAGCAGTAACGAAAGCTTTGGAAGTCATAAAAATGAAATGACGGAGAAACATGTCATAGCAAATGTTCAAAATGTTTGTTTTGGGCTTAAAAACAATCTCGCCACTGATAAATCGCTTGACCAATGAAGCTGTGCTGGTTGCTGACTGAGTTTCAATCAGATGCTGCTTCAGCTCATCGATGTCCATCACTGGTGTCTGATAAACATGCTCCTGTGTTTCGGTTTCAGTCTGTCTCCAGGCTAGTGCACTGGTGTGGTTTTCATGCAGCCAGGGGTGAAAGTGGCATAAGACTATTACCATGATGCCTTGCTGCTCAAACAGTTGCTGCCAGACACCTGTCAAGTTGCTGGCGACTTTTACTTTCCAGCGTGCACAAGAGCACTGAGCTGCCGCGAAACAAGATTCCGGACTGCAGCAGACGTATGGCTTTCCAACAGACCAGACCTCAACCTTGTAGACTACAGGATATGGATTATGGACAATCATTCAGGCATGCATTTGTAAGAAACAGCAAGAAGCGTCAAACATCATCGGTGGACATATTTACATTTCACAAGGTAGGCTTGCAACAAAACTGCAACAGAATTGATCATCATGAGAGATGGGCAATGCTGTTGTAGTTTTGTTGCAAATTTACTTCAGTATCTGTCTGCCAAAAATTATCAAAATGCAATGCGGTTTGACACAGTTATTGCAAAAATAAAAGGGTGCAATTTTTTTTGCTTCAGAGCCTAGGCCCTATAATAAAATAAGTAAGCAAGTATAAAAAAAATTTCGTAGCAGTGACAGTACGAACGTTTCATACGACGTGCGTTTGCTTTCACAGCTTGACGCATGAGATTGAGGCGACGTTATATACGTTGTCTCGTTCATATTCACTAGCAATCTAACGACAGAATTTGAATTGCACTGTTTAGATGACTTTACACAGTTTACACCGGCTAAAATCAGTCGTTTAGAAATTCTTAACAGTATTGATTATTTTAAACAAAGGCATACTCATCTAATTATAATAATTATAGAAATGTTTACCACAACGTGCTAGTTAGGTCTTCAAGATTACGTATTTAACAGCGTTGTAACTTACCAGTCAAAGACGCGAGGATTGCAACTATAGAGATTTTCATAATGCGGTAGAAAATCGTCTCCATTGTGGCAGGCAGGCAGGCAGATCGGCCGTTCGAGAGGCTAGGACGCTAGGAAGGCAATCCGGTGGATGCGGACGGGACAGAAGACAGCGCGCTCCAGCAGCAGCAGCAGCAGCAGCTTGGTCCGGTCCGGTCCGGTCCGGTCGGGTCCGGCGTCTGCAGCGCAGTGGACGTCATGCAACATTGTCATCTCATTAACATTGACCGCCGTGAACACATCGACTGACCACTGACCAATAGACATGGCGCAACGCGACCCCATCCGTCAACAGCGCCACTTTGCATGTGCACCATCCTCCACTGGCATGACACATTTTAACAGCCAGGCTATTCCTCCGGTGTCGCAGCTGGAAATTTAATAGGTCTAACGATTTTATAAAGCAACCTTAAAAACTGCAGATTCTGAAAATGACCTGAACTGGTAACAGCAATCTACTACCACTACCACTATCATCGATTACCCACCATATACGGCAGTATGGTTTGGGTATTAAGTTTACTGTGTATTTTCCCCATTTTTACGCGCCATACTGTAGTACGGCTGGATTTATCGTTTGCTGTGTGTTTCTTTATTACCGCACGACGCTATGCGTAGCACGGACGTCGCAAGATGTCTGTCCGTCCGTCTGTCAGACTCAGTCAC
>Ga0209149_1001908_pt1 | contig 11193 bp, 11 predicted proteins | sample WorMetTyACAVOLI2_FD_187423 | JGI IMG/M metagenome (GOLD analysis project Ga0209149, IMG submission 187423) | Marine gutless worms symbiont microbial communities from Max Planck institute for Marine Microbiology, Germany - Olavius algarvensis... ...
GGAACACTAATAGGAAACCCTACCCCAGGAATTCAGTGGTACAACTTTCGACCCCCTGGGGTGACCCCTAACCGGGGAATGGGCCCCCCGTGAGGCGCTTTTTGTCAAATTACTTTGACCTCTTGTTGAAATTGAGTGGGGATCCTGATGCGTGCCGATGATTTTACTGCCAGGCTTTTCTGCCGTTGCTGAAGAAAGCAGCGTCAGATTCAGCAGGTGACGGCCGTCTCAGCTGCTCACGTGCAGCAGTCGTCAACATCTCCACTAAGGTGGCTTCCATTGATGACAACAAAAGTGGTGGAGGATATCCGTACAGGGCCAGCAAGGTGTGTCATCACGTGAAACACATAGTCGTACATGTCCACCAAAGACCAGACTATATGTTGATTTATCCAGTTGTAAAATTTACACTTTTCAGACATTGTTTTCTCGCCGTAGTGGTCGTTGCCATTACTTTTACTTAGGTTACTCCAGAAAATTTGATGTCAATATAAATTGTGTATATATACATTTCATTTATTAAGCCGCCGCTCGCGACAGCGAGAGCGGCTTAATGCGATGGGCTTCTCCGTCTGTTTGTTAGTCTGTCTGTCTGTCTGTCTCTGTTGCCAAAATGCAAAAGCGTGATTTTCTCAAAAACTAAGCACTTTAGAGCTATAGTATCTATTGACGAAGTCGTACAAGGACCTTTTTAAAACCGGAGTGTCCCTTTATTAAAGGGACACTCCGGCACAGAATTGCATATATATTTTTGGTCCATCTTGAAAGTATATATAATCAGATATTTTTCCATAGCAAAATTGTTCCTAATTGCGCTGTTGTGAAATAATTATTTGAACCCGAAATGTATAGGTGATTAGTCCGATCTTGGAATTTCCAGTATTTTCACAAGTTGTTTCCCCGCAGTATATCTTTGGTGGACTGACAAATACCATCCTAAATGTTGTAACAAATTGCTGTAGAATCCGTTGGAAAACGAAAAAAGTTTTCCCCAGCGAATTATGATACGTATTAGTGAACGCTGCACAACCAACATGTGACGCCAGGTTGACACTGTAAATAGACGAAGTCGCCACCTAGCGGACGCTAGGACCTACCGGCTGAGTTTGGAATTTCCCAGCATCAGAATGAAACTTCAAATTTCTGACCCCTTACGGTAAAAATTGAGAGTCCAAACTTTGTAGGTGAAAATGTGATATATTAAACTTTTTATTGAACGAGAAAAAATATAGGTCAATCTGCGCCAGAGTGTCCCTTTAAAGAACCCATTATTGAACCCCTAAAATCCAAGATGGTGGAGATCCGCCATCTTGAAAATCGACATAAGCTCATTTTTCTGCTATGGGCAGTCCGATTTGTATAAAATTTTGTAGACTGGTGCAGAATGACATGCCAACTGTGGTGATATGATCGAAATTGAAACCAGAAGTAGAATTTTAATATGGCGGACGTTTGGGCGAATTCAATGGCAGACTCACGTATCACATTGCAGGGTGCTGCCAGCTGGCAAATTCAATGGTATGTCATCCCAGAGCCACATATCACATTGCAGGGTGCTGCCACCTGGCGAATTCAATGAGATATATTCCCAGAGCCACATGCCACATTGCGGCGTGTGCCACTTGGTGAATTCAATGTCATTATCCCAGATCCACGTGCCACATCGCACGGTGCTGCCACCTAGCGAATTCAGTGCGTGATCCCGGAGCCATAATTCGCCGTATGTTATTTTTTTCCTTATTGCAGTTTGGGCTTTGGCGAGCGGTGGCTTTCGTATCGTCTTCGATATACTTGTTGTATTGTGCTATGATGCTTTTGATGCATTTTGTGCGACGTGATGCAAGGATAGAAATTATAGAATAATTATAAATGGTAACCAAATGTTAGTTATTGATTTCGTTGGATGGTATTTTTAGACGGCGTTGAACATGATAACGAAGTCGCTGTCGGTGGATCTGAAGCCTCATGGCATCATTGCTGCTGTCCTTCACCCGGGCTGGGTTCAGACTGAGCTGGGTGGACCAGACGCTCTCATAACTGTCGAGACCAGCGTGGCCGGGATGATCAAGACCGTGAGTGAATTGAGTGAAGAAACCTCGGGATCTTTTTTCAACTACGACGGGGCTGTTATCCCCTGGTAGACACTATTGGTCTACACGGAGGCCTCAGTGGCAGAAACTGATCGAATAAGCCTATCATCACTGCTTTGAAGACATAATGGCTTGTCGATCGTGATTACGTATAATTTTATTTTTATATCAGTGACTGACAAACATAGGCCTCATGATTGACGACCACTGTAGTGATGACGACCAATGTATAGAAAACGTTTTCAAAGAGTATAATTGTCAGAAATGTTTATTTTGATGAGGAACACTTACAAACTGTAACTTACGTTGAATATTTTCGAGTCAGTGAACTTGTCAGTGAAAGAAAAGGTTGGTTGTTAAGTCCACAATTTGTCTCTGTATCAGTGGGTGTTGGTAAATGATGTTGAGCAAGACGTCATCAGCTGTTGTCAGAATGCAACAATCTGGGCAAAGTTTATCTGCATGGAGAAAACTCTTTTTCTGCAACTGTACTGTAGCCTTTTGTTCCTCTGTCGCCTGAAGCAGGAGCGTCGTGGCCCATATAGTGGACTACGCTCAGAGCGTATAAGAAATAGAATTTCCAGGGGGGGGGGCATTTTCAGGACGTTGGGGGGGCAGAATTAGTATTTATTGCTCAGCATAAGAAAGAACCAAAATCGTTGCCATCAGAGACGATTTCTGGGCTCAAAATAGGCCTACCTAAAATGCTTTTGTGGCCGGGGCTCTGCCCCGAACTCCGAGGCCCCCTAGCTGGATTTGGGGGCAGGGAAGGGAGGGAAACGGGAAGGAAGGGGAAGGGAAGGAAAGTAGAGGGACGGAGGGAAGGGCGGAAGTGAGGGGGTTGGTTCAGAGACCCTGCGGGATTGACGTCCATTGAGTGTGAGCTGCTGCGGGCCGCCGTGACCGGCTGAAGTGCTTCTTGGCTACTGGACCACGTGTGTCCCTTTTTCCTCCCCGCCCCTAAAAACTTCACCCCGTGAAATTTGTGCTAGCGGCGGGGGCTTACTCGTGGCGCCCATAAACGCGCCACACTTGTTTTATACGATTAAAATCCCAGAAATACAAGAAATACAAACAGTATTTAAGAGACGTTACAAATTTGTAAACGTTAGCCCTACATTTTGCTTATTTTAAAATTGGCACTAAGTCTCCAGCAAGTCTTTCCTCGTGAGAGTGAACTTAGGGCTATGTTTCGTGTCTCTTTGCCTTGGTAGTCTATTGAGGAAACAAATGGAATCTGGTCAAAACATATTCCTGTAAGTCTTTGTCCTTAACATACAATTCCTTGTATGTGTCCTGGTCCTTGACATGGAAGTTCCTGACCTCCTGTTTGTCCTTGTTAACGAAAGTGGTCGAACGAGCGGTACCGGTAGAAGTCTCGAGTTACACGAGAACGTTGTGACGACGAGGAGTGTCACGAAGCAACGCTGGCTTCGTCACGAAAGTCGTAAGTAAATCCTGTCGCCAACGTCGTCAGTATGAACTTGATCGACTTTCACTCGTAGGCCATGAATTCATAAATATCAACTGTTTCCTGTATCAAAGAGTCATAAAGTTACACAACACCGAGTAGCCTAGTAGAGTCACGTATTGATCAGCCTATATGAACATGATTGATCGCTGGCGGCACATGATTCGGTTAAAATGAACTTGATCGACCTGCGGCTGGTTGATAACCTTGCAAGGTTTCACTGTGGGTGGTCAGTAATGAGTATGCACTAAGGGTTATTGATTGGTGCACGTGCGTGGGAGAATATATGTGAGTGATTGACAGCGGAGAGTAGGGCGACATGATCGGCTAGTCAGTATGAACTTGATGGACTTGCGGTATATGAGGTCGATGGCGGGCGAGTAGTTGTCAACGAGAGCATGTTTGATGGACGTGATGAAAGGCTCTTCAATCGCCTGTTTCACACACGCAGTCAAGCTATTCATCATCATCATTATCACCACCATCGTCATACATTTGTTCAATTAAAATAAAATATTGTGTATAGCATGTAAAAAGATTAACGTGGTCAAAAGCGCTCAGGCCTACAGCAGCGTGGTAGAACACACACAGATGATTTATTATTGTTGAAGCTAGTATTAAAAGCACATTTAGCAATCAGTGTAGTATGTACTGAGAAAATCGCTTTACGAAACCCGAGTGATAAGTCACCTATGTCTACCGTACGTTTAATGGAATGACAGAACTAAAATCAGCTGGCAATCAGCAGGTAGTTCATTCCATTCAGTTATAACACCCTTACAAATGAAGAATCGCTTCTTGAACACAGCTCTCAGTACATGTATGTGTAACTGTACTTAGGCCTAATTCAAAGAATTAGTTACACATAAAGGACAAGGATATTGTTGAATAAGCGTCACTGTGGTATTCGTTCATCCAGCTGTTTTGGATTAGTATTTGCATGAACAACTAGAGAACTAAAGACCACGCCAGTCATATGACGCCTCCGCCGCTGCTTTTGTCCGACATCCGTTGTAAATGGCGTACCAAAAATGCGCAATGAGCGAACGGACCAACGAAGGTCAGCTGTTAAAAGATGCTTGTATAATTCGAATGAATAAAAATGAATTGTAAAAATTGCTGTAAAATTCTTAATATTTAGCCTATATGAAATTTGTAAGTGAAATCTTGTGTCCGCGATCGGATGCGTCTTATTCTGTGCAATGAAATTTGTGAATTCGTTTGCTGGGCGTCAGCACGTAGGCTACCGGCTTGACATCGCGGCAAAACCGATCTACGTCGGTTCCTCTATTCCGTCGTGTCCTGCTCCATTGTTCCAATGTCGCCAAAAAATGTAATTATTCAATTTGTTTCTGATAATGATAACCCCCGGGGAATTTATATTCGAAATCCGTTCAGTATTCTTGCGAAGCGAAAGAAAAAAATATTTGGCACGGGTCGGACAGAACCCGCGACGGACAAGGCAAAAACATAATGCCTCCGTTGAAGCACGGAGACGTATGAGGCAAACCAAGACGCGCGCCATCGTGCAATTCAGTTTACAATAGGCCTACAAAATTTGAGGAAGACCTCATTTGCGGGATGGGATGGATAACCTGCCATTCCCCTCATAGCGGCTACGAGGGGAATGGCAGGTTATCCATCCCGCAGATGAGGTCTTCCTCAAATTTTGTATTAAAACTGAATTGCACGATGGCGCAACCGACGTACACGGTAATTTATTTTCGGGACATTTTGGCAGCTTCGGAAGCGGGCAACTTGATGCAGGGGGTGCCGGGGGCCGTCTCTACGGTCTGTTCCTATCTATCTGCGCCTGCTATTGGTAACAACATTTCTTCATTATTTTTGCTTTCATTCGAAGACGACCTGGGTATCATTATTCGGACCAACAATGCAGTACGACGCACGTGACAACACCAACGTTTGTCGCACCACGATATCAACGCAACGAAATGTTCGGATGAACAGCGCCGTATCTGGAGGTCTACAGTTGTGTGTGTGTGTGATGTCACAGCTTCGTTGGATTCTGTCATGAACGCGTTTTTGGCTTTCGTGACAGAATCCATGAAAAACTTTAACCCCGTCGAAATTTGTGTTAGCAGCGGGAGGCTTTCTCGTGACGTTCATAAACGCGCCACAGTCTTGTTTAAATGATGACTGCCTGATTTTAGCTGAGTTTTCCGTTGCGCAGTGGACTTAAAGCAGCGGAGTAAAAATACACAAAAAACGCTCGTGTGTTTATGAAACGCAGGTGCGAAATAGGCCTACTCGTAGGCCTAATTAACAAGCTATCGAATCCTCAAGTAAAGTTTAGTGGTTATAGCTACGAGCGACAGCAATTAGACGAAACCCATGGACACGTCGATCTTTCTCGCACAGTTTCATATTCTCACAGTGTAGTTAATTAATACACTTCTTGTGAATTGCTTTTAACTCCTCAAAACATCTGTAACTTTAATTACAATTGAACACAAGTGCGCTCGAGATGCTGTACTCAGACAGGGGCGTACACGGTGTTTCAGAAAAAAGTAGCACCCCCCCCCCTAAAAACTTTTTGGAATATTTTCACCTCGGTTAAGTGTTTTTGCGTGAAATTTTGCAGATTTGTTGGCAGTTCGTATCCACATACATCTACCATTTTTTTGTAGATTTGTCTTAATATTTCATCAAATGGTGTTATTTTTTCCGCGAGTACCCATCGTTTTCACTATGTCAAGTTTTGAGTAGGCCTAATCACCCATAAAACGAAAATGCAGCTGTTCGGAAATGACTTCATTTGTTCCTCATCGCGTGTCTCAGTGTCCGATAATTGTAAACAATCGATAACTGTCTGACTTTTTACTATTAACGTTTTACTGACATTGTTTTAAAGCTTGGTAGGGCCTACCAATGGGAAAATTGTCTTACAACGACAAACTGCGCATACAGACGCTGTGGCAGGTCTACCAGTCCCACTGCCTGCAGGTTTACGCAGAACGGCTGAGCCAGTGTGGTCGACTCTACTGCATGCAGACTTTCTTACCAGTGCTCAACTTTCACTCTTTGTCAGGGTATAACTGGAAATGATGGCTTTCGCACCAAGTCTTTGCTCACGAAGCGTCTGTATTCAATACATAAAACTTGACGCCTTGAAAACTACGGGTACTCGTGGAAAATTAACGCCGTTTGATGAAATATTAAGATAAATGTACAAAAATTCAAAATGCCGTCCGTTTATAAAACGCCGCCATTCGATGGCGAAATTTTACTGGAATTTGACATCAATACGTTGCAGGAATTAAAAAAATTAATATTCTTTCGCGCAAGCAGACGAAATATTCGGGAAATTTACTCTCGCAACATCACAATGTTGACTGTGCTAAAGGCTGCTAGTACGAAGTCTAGCACTCTAGGTATTTTAAAATAGTAGGCTATATCTATGGTGTATAGCACAAAATGTTGAAATAACAAACTTCACTTTTTCATAAAAACCGCTTTATTTTTTTCATTACAATTTTTGCATAATACATGTACACAAGTTGTTTGTTTTAATAAAAAAAGTACGTTGGAGTACGACTTTAACCGAAATAAAAATATTCCAAAAAGTTTTAGGGGGGGGGCTACTTTTTTGGAAACCCCTGTACATAAACCTATCTGCCAAAACGGAGACGCCATCGAGCGACGAAAGTGATCCGAAAACCAGAATTTGTTACAGTTATTAATTATTAATTATTAAACCCGTCACTCAGTTCAGATGTCTGTGTTTCGGACAGATGGATGCCATTGCCGTTGCAATGGTTCCCTTACGCCTGTGTTGTTAACAATCTAACTGATTTATTTATCCGAGTCTTGACCATGTTATAGTAATTAGGGGGTCGTAGTTGCATTTCATTAAGGACACTTATTATAGCATCCTCGTGCACCTGCTTGTGTTGTTTTTGGTCTCCACAGCGGAGGCTGTTATGTTTCCAATAGGCCCCTGTGTCTTGTTGTCTGTCCTAGCTGTGTCAACACAGAATGTCTGCAGGGCGTCTATTAACCCTTTAGAATTCAGAGGCAATTATAGTGCCACATCGAATAATATGAAGTTTGTACACTGGCCGTTGATGGGTGGGCTGTTACATTTGGTACAGTGAGGAGGGAACTGGGTGCGGCTGCAGCCCGCCCAGGCCCCTCCTCGCTGTACCAAATGTAACAGCCCACCCATCAACGGTCAGTGTACCAATCACCGTATTGATGTATAATGGTCCGTTGCTCTGCGGTTTTAATGTGTCCTTAAAGGGTTAGACACATGCTACTGCGGAGACATCTTATGACCGCGAGCGCTGTTTAGCTTTCTAGTTGATAGTACAGTGTTTTGCACTTTTATGAAACGATGAATTGAAGCAATGGTAAGAACGGACTTTCTTTCTGATACGTCTAACAAATAACATCAAGCAAGTACCGAGAATCTAGCAAACTTAGTGTTTCAGACTGTCGAAATGATATGCCTCAATTTTTTCACTGGGCCTGCCCTAAATTCACAAAGCATCTTCTGGGCTGGGCTACAGCAAACTGAGTTATGCAGATGGACTAGCCATGTTAAAATTGGAAAGTCTTGACTGTGAGACTGCGACATGACCTGATCTTGACTTACAAGATTCTTGTTGGGCTCACTGATACGAATAAAAGTGACTTTTGGTGACAGAAACCGCAGTAAAGCGGGTCATGCATATAAACTCCTCCCTAGCAACTGTCGGGTAGATGTTCGCACGTGTTTCTTCACTGAAAGGGTACTAAAACCCTGGAATAGTCTACCGGCCGAACTGGGCTTTGTGTATTCGGCGGACTCTGTGTAGACATGTGACGATTGGTACACCAATGGTCATTTTTGCTGTTTTGACTGTCTTTTGACTGTTTTGGACTGTTTTTGACGATTGGTATACACTGTACCAATCGTCAAAAACAGTCAAAACCATTGGTGTACCAATCGTCACAGGTCTACCAAGACTGTACCAACAGTGTACACATCGTCAAAAACAGTCAAAAGACAGTCAAAACAGCAAAAATGACAATCGGTGTACCAATCGTCACATGTCTACACAGAGTCCGCCGAATACACAAAGTCCGCGTCCGCGTCCGTGTCCGTGTCCGCCGAATACTGTTGATTTGTCTGAATTTGTTACATGTTAGTATTTAGCCTTTACTTCAGTTTAATGGCATGTTAGTGGCGGATTTCGGTGCTTTGTCTGTTTTCAAATAAAGTAAATAAATACAAAGAGGCTGCGATTTCATCGGTAGGAAATGGACAACTGTGCACTTGTACGATGTCAATCATGCCATCCTACTATCCATGCACGTTTGTCAATGTCGGGAGTGCCGAGTTCGGCCACCAACATTGTTTACAGACAGAAAAATTCAAAAACGACAGATATAGACTACGGTAAGCTTCTAAGCTGGTTCGGTGACGAATGATGGTAAGACGTTACCCAGTTACCCAGAATATTTCGATGACGAAATTGTCATTCTTGAAGCGCCTATGTGTCTTCCCAGTGGCCAGCAACGTATCGATGACGTATTCTGGATCGTCCATGTTGACAATGATGTCATTGACAGTGTCCATGAGTATCATGGCGTGAATTTCCAGCGCAGTACTGTAGCCAACATTCGCTGACTCCACTGATCGGAAGCGCTCAAACATTGCTGCCGCGTCTGGACGCGTCTCGAACATGCTACTCAATAATCAATCAATCAATCAATCAATCAATCAATCAATCAATCAATCAGTTAAGCAATATTAATTAAACGCGCTGTTTTAGTAACTAGCCGTTCGCAAGGAGCAAAAATAAATTAAGACACGATAAAATTAAATAATTAAAAACTAAACTCCGCTCAGAGAGCGCAAACATCCGCCAAAGCGTCTAACCTTAACCAAAAGTGATCCGGGATTCGAATCGTGCTCAGTCGTCTGGACTATTCTAACGCCGTTCTCGCCGCTTTCCGGCGTCGACGTTAGCACCACTTCAACATGCACAGAACGCGGCCGACCGACTCGCGCTCGGGCTTGATCGGAGGTCACACATCACTACAGCGCTTCAGAAGCTACACTGGCTGCCAGTCAAGTACCGTGTCACCTTCAAAATTGCTACTATCATGCATCACCGTCGATACCCGTCATACCTCTCTGACCTTGTCGTGTTTGTTTCGGCCGACTCGAATGTACGCCAACTTCGCTCCTCCACTACTCGAGCCGCTGCCGTCAAACGAAGCAGGACGCAGTTCGGAAGGCGCGCCTTCTCAGTGGCCGCCCTCGACATATGAAACAGTCTCCCCGCCACCATCCGTACCATCGACTCCCACCCAGCCTTCCGTCGTGCCCTCAAGACACATCTGTTTCGCTCAGCATTTGACAATTTTAGCTTTGACATTGACATTGTATGATTGTAATGCACAATGGGTCGATTTTTAATGTGTACGATTGGGCACTATAACTTCTATGATGTGATTATATGATGTGATGTGATGTGATGTGATGTGATGTGAGTGTAACAACGACAAATATTGTCCTGCAACTTGCAAAAGGCCGTAACTAGAGGGGTGTTTTGAATGTTAAAACACCCCCCCCCGAAATTATTTGCATTTTTTTATTTAGCCAACTTTGTCTATTTGTTCAGCAAAACATTTTCCGGTTGCGGTTGCTCAACATTGGTGTATGTTTAAATTATCCACAGTGTCAGTTTATGTTAGATTTGATTTATATAAACTCTAAAGGTCAATCATAGGCTGTCGGTAAGTACGCCCCTCCATCTCTGTTCATGCAGTTGGGTTCTGTCCGGATTTAGATCGACTACTTGACGTGCCTGGTTTTCCGATTCCTTCTCTTTCCAAAATTTTGGCACCTGACCAATTTACGACATGATTTTCTTTTTGGGGCCATGCATAAATTTTAATTAAGGTTGTCTTAATATTGTCTTAAGCTGTGATTGTGTACTATGAAGACTAACATAAGTAAACAGAAAACCACTGATTCTTTATAGACGTCGGCGCTTTATAAATCATTTACTTACTTACTTACTTACTTACATATTGATGTCGTCGTCTGTATATGGTTAGTAACTGCCTGTTGCATAACTCGGAACGGTAAAAAAATACAAAACAGAAATCCATGCACAAATACTAACCATTTTGAAATTTAAAAAATGCAAAAATTTTCTGGGAGGGGATACCCCCTCCCCAGACCCCACCCACCTCGGCGTCTACGGCGCCTCGATCTTCGCGCCTACGGCGCTCAAGCTCGACGTGACACCCCCGAAAAAAAATCCTAGTTACGGCCTTGTCCTGCTTGCTTCATCGACGTTCGCCAGGGGGCGTCACCATTGCATTTATCGGCTCCATAAGCTAGTTTATGGTTTATGACCTAATTTGGCCCAAAATTTAGTGGCATCATCCAAGAATCATTGCTAGTGTATTCTGAAATAGGAAACCCTACCCCAGGAATTCAATGGTACAACTTTCGACCCCCCTGGGGTGACCCCTAACCGGGGAATTGGCCCCCCGTGAGGCGCTTTTTGTCAAATTACTTTGACCTCTTGTTCCAGTTAGCTTAACCCCATTGCTTCGTGAGCTCCATTGGTTGAGAGTTCCGGAGCGAGTCACATTCCGGCTGTGCGTTCT
>Ga0209149_1001909_pt1 | contig 11193 bp, 4 predicted proteins | sample WorMetTyACAVOLI2_FD_187423 | JGI IMG/M metagenome (GOLD analysis project Ga0209149, IMG submission 187423) | Marine gutless worms symbiont microbial communities from Max Planck institute for Marine Microbiology, Germany - Olavius algarvensis... ...
CGGGGTCGATAAATCGAGTACCAACCTGCCCGGTTGGGGTGAAGGCGGGGCGGCCACCTCTATCGGGTAGCAGATAACACTGTGTGATCCCATTTGACAAGTGGCGTCTCGTAGTTCTGAGGTGAATTTCACGAAGAACTATACGCTCCTTTACCTTTTTATTTTATCAGAGTTTAATAGTTCTGATACATTATTTATGGCCCATCCTACAGGTGACAGCTGGATGCATTGTTGCTGCCTGTCGTGTACAACTAATGAAAATTGCTGTAAACATTTTGAACTTGTAATTTTTAGCTGCTCAAGAATGCAGGCCATGCTGTGTGTTCATGGTCCGAATCACGTCGTTTTAGGCACAGCCGGCCATTTTTTTGGAATGGTCAGCTTTGATGCAGTATTCTATTAAACTGTGTTACTGAATTTTGCATCATACAATTTTTTTTTCAATTTCAATGGCATTTTTCGATTGCAGATATTTTGGCATTTTTCTGGGCCATTTGGCAATAAAACTTCCTCTGTCTAACATTAATAAGTTTTGAAAAAGGGTTGGCTACCCTATGTAAAGTATGTATCCGGCAGAAAAACTGATAATGAAGGGCAATACTTAATGCTTCCCTATGGGGCAGGCAGAACAAGTGCTGGCGTGGACCAATACCAAGCAGTAACGTTGAGCACATATCACCGGATAATATGTTATTCACTATTCAGTGAGAAAATTTCACACAAAGTTAAAAGTGCTTTAGTTGCATGAACTAATTTATGTCCAATCAAAAGACAGACAGCGCCTCCGTAGCCTTCTAGGCATATATGGCGCTGCATAAATGTGCATATTATTATTATTATTACATCAAGTATGAGATACATCAGAATCAGCAGAAGTAATGTCACATCACACAACACATTCTTGGCCGCTTTCAAGTTGTATGTGGGTTAGCTGGTATTAACCTAAAAGAAATCTACAGAAACTAAAAAAACATATTGTATATGGCCAGATGCATCTCCTGATGCCCAACCAATAATGTAAAGCACTGAAGGCATGATGTCATACTAATAGCAATACTGCCACTACCAATACCGCACAAGCTCATAGAGTTTCTACTGACCAGACTGAATGAGATTTTCGGCATATTCAAACGACGGTGACTGTGAAGGACTGGCAGTTAGACTGCCTGTGGTTGGCACTGCTGTTGACACCAGTGTTGTCGATGACGACGTCTCAACTACAACACCGCTTGCTCCGTGCTCTTTCATGCGCTGCATTCGCTTCTCTTCCAGTTCCTTCTGAATTTTGTAGATCTTTTCCGCAAGCAAGTGGTAGTATTCCTCCTATCACGAGTTAAACCACAGACAGCATACAACAGCTGCAAAGTGAACAAATGTCGCCCAAATTTTAGTACGTGCATCAAAAATATTTCACACACTCACAGACTTTGACTACATATGAAATGTTACCAATAATTAATATTCATGCACTTTAACAGACTGCTCACAATAGCATACTTCCTTGCAGTAATTAACAACTTACCCCTTGGCGACAAGTGGCTCACAATTAGCCCAGGCAACTTACATGTAGAGTGCATAGGATAATAGAGGTGCTATTCACTCGTAAGTTTTAGTACAAGCTACATAAACATAAATGGTAATTTTACCTGCATGAGTAAGTATATCAAATCACATTATGATGATCATTATTTAGAAACTGGGAGAACGTAGCCGCAGCTACATAACTTACTCGACTTGCGGCCGTGTCGTACATGTCACCTTCGACCTTACGAGCGTACTGAACTAGATGATTCATGCGCCAATCTCGCAGCGTCGATGGGTCGGGGTTTGTGGGAAATATTGCTTGAACTCTGCATGCAACAATACAGACATAAACTCAGCTTGAAAACAAACTGGCTGGCTCAGATATTATGCCAATGCCACATGTCACGCTTCTTCACATCATCACATGTTATCAGCTGTTTCAGAAACAGTCCTCGCAACAATAACAACAAGAAGCTCAGCTGTCGCAGAGAGACTGTGCGAAATTTCGTCGCATTTGAGTATTTCGCCAAGTTACTCAAGGTCACTAAGGGTCACTCGAATGACACCTTTGAGTAGGACGTGTGTAAGTCGCTAATAGTATTCCATTGAAACTATGTATGTATCTCATACCGTTTCTAAGATATTCAGCATCGAATAATGATGTGACAGTGAAATAGAGGGTAGAGGTCGCTGAAGGTAGTTTAAAATGGCGCCATTGGACACACCATATACGACTTTCTAACTGGTCGGCCATTGTAAGTATAGCTCTATCTTGTACCACTTTTGAGTTACTCGACGTTAAATATTGTGACCTTGAGATCTGGGTTAAGGGTCACTCAAGGTCATTGAAAATGTTACCATTCGAAAGCTTGGGTAAGGTTTCCTATTCGCATTCCATACTAACTATGGCCGTATCTTGTATCGTTTCTGAGATATAACAAGACATTGGTCAAAAATCATGATTTTTTTTCATACCCCCATGCATTCGATGCCCCCGTTAGGGGGGTCCCATCGGAATATTGCTATTACATTTGAAATGGAAAAACTAGAATGGTGTGCCTACCTGATGGTAAAATATTTTGAGGATATGTTCAGCAGTGTCAACACTCAACACAATACCAGCAAGTGATGTATAGACTGACAAACATCTGGCGACAGCATAGTCCGCACTATGCGTACGCATCGCACGGTTAAAACAAGAAGCTCAGCTGTCGCACAGAGACCGCGCAACACTTCGTGTCATTGAATATTTCTCGTGTCATTGAATATTTCGCTAAGTCACTCAAGGTCATTGGAAAATTACACTGTTGAGTAGGGGGTATGTAAGTCCATATTAGCATTCCATTGAAACTATGTCTGTATCTCATACCGTTTCTGAGATATTCAGCGTTAACGAATGGTGTGACCTTGAAAACGAGGGTAGGGGTCGTTCAAGATCACTGAAAATGGTGCCATTCGATAGATCATGTACGACTTTTTGGTCGGCCATAAGTATGATTCAATCTCGTACCATATTCGAGTTATTTGACGTTGATTAATACTGTGACCTTAAAATCTGGGTTAAAGGTCACTCAAGATCATTCAAACTGGTACCATTCGAAAGCTTGGATGCAGTTTCCTATTCGCCTTCCATTGTAACTATGGCTCTGTATTGCATCATTTCCGAGATAAAGCGAGATATTGGTTGAAAATCGTGATTTTTTAATATCCCCATGCATTCCACAATCCCGTTATGGGGGTCCCCATCGGAATACTGCCGTCCCGTTTGGTGTGAAACTAGAATGGTGGGGCTACCCAATGGTGAGAAAACTTTGAGGATATGTGTAACCGTTTAAACAGAATATCGGCGTGTGATAGACTGACAGACATCTTGCCATGGCATAGTACGAGCTATGCATATGCGTCGCGCGGTAATTATACTGTGTCCTCCAGGGGGACACAAAATGCATGCTGCAGCACCAAAATATCATAAAATGTGTTATTATCTCATAATGTTAAGGAAAATGGAAAAGTAATCTTGGATTCACATCCGGAATAAGATCAACAATAAAATGTAATCACTTCTAGAGGGTCATTTTACCCAAGCCTACCAAGCAGACAGACACACACAGGCATACAGTGATCATAATATGTGCTCCGCCAGAAGTGCGCAGTTAATGAACAGTAAAATAACTGAGAATGCACTAAGCAAAACCAAAATCAGTTTAAACTACTCGCAAAAACTGGATTAGTAAATGGCTCAGGTCAATTTTTTTCTCATAAACACTAAGGCCCAAATTAGTAACTAAACTATAAAAGCTATTCGACTCCGACTCCAGGCCTACAAAAGCTAACTTTGGCCTCCAATGACCTTGACTATTGACCTTCAGAACCCCGATTGTTTCATGCCCTTGCCCTATGGACCACTTGTGCCAATTTGCATCAAAAGTGGTCGACTCGTTTTCAAAACATCGTGTTCACGAGACTGATAAGACCAATAAACGGATGGATGGACAGGTCGAGAACAGCCTCCTGCCAGTCTAGACTACTGCAGTGATAATACATGTAAAGTTTAGTTTGCTAAAATTGAGTAAAAAAATTCATACGATACAGACGCAACAAGAAATGTGGCCGCCGAGTTCGGCCAACACGATATGCCACTGCCCGCATCTAATGACACAGGTGCGGGCATACCAGTGGCATCCAGTAAGTTCGCATTCGGAAGATACGCCGCAAGATGTGTCAGCATTAATGGGCTGCTGACCATGACCTCGACTTTGAAACTGGTATGCAAGTCGCATCTAAAGTGGGGAACCTTCATTCCGAATTTGGGCATGCAATGCCTTTGGGTTCTCAAATTATTCACTACATATGCGATGGATGGACGGACAGACAGACGTAAGCAACGCTTACTGCCCCTTCCCTACCGGAGGGGGCATAGTAATGTGTTAACAGATATTAAATACTAGCAAAAAAACAGTGTTACTTTCTACTGCCTACAAAAACAAAAAACTTTACTATGTTAGCAGCACAAATCACTCACAGTTTATGGACAAGGTGATTTCTCAGGTCCTGCCCAACGCTTTGATGCCAATCTTTGGTTGGCTTTCCCACAGCTTCGGTGGAAGATGCTGACAGAGACCCGGAATCGGAGGATGCCGGCAGTCCATTGCACCGTGAAACAACGGTGGACGAGACAGCACAACTAACACTGGACATGCCAGACGTTGACGACGGCTCAATGCCGAGTGTCTTATACATCTTCAGAAGCGACAGAGCATCGTTCTGTACAGTTGTGGCTGCTGTTGACGCTGCTGATGGTGACAGAGTTACGGCGGTTGTGGCGGCCGTGGACATCGGTCGACGATTAGATGCGTTCTTGAGCGGCGAGCACACAGGACAGTCGGCACGCACGCAGTTCTTCCAGTGCGCGATAATTTGTCGCAAAAGAGAACAGTGTTGCACTGAAGACAGACACAGCAACTGGGTGATATGTCAGTTCCACGACACACACGCACGCACACAACAATATCAGCTTTATTGCCATTTTTCAGGTTCATCTAGGTCAGATGGTGGTCCAAAGATCTCCAAGACAAGGAGCTCTGCTGTTGCAGGGAGACCGCATGATACTTCGTGTATGTCTGTAATTAACTGCAACAGTACAATACCTCGAGCGAAGTCTTTTATTCCCTACTGGTTAACACCGGTACTTCGACTTCAGATTTATCAATTTGTACAACAACATTCTGTTCTCTTCAATGCACCTGTTGACTGATAAAACAAAGTCGAAGCTTGCCATCATGAACAGGATTCACTCATGTGTGGCATTTCGTCGTGACTGTCTGCCGCTATAAAAATAGGACGATCACGGCGCTATAAATTTACTCCACGGTCTAAACAATTGATGACACTTGATGCTCCACTAGTCATCGATCTCAAAGCCAGATACTTGTCAAAAATCATGATTTTTGCCCCAGTTAGGGGGCTCCCGTTGGACTATTGCGATTGCCATGACGTTTGGTATGGAAAAATGTGAATGGTGGGGTCTATCAGACAGTGAAAGAAAACAACAATGTGTTTACTCGTTTTGAAGAAATTTTGACATTATGACAGATGACATGAATTGTATCAAGACAGTCCATATTATATTCCAACAGCTTCAGTATTATATCATTCGTCCAATTAACCTCTTACTCTCAGCATCCACTCCACTGCTGTGCTGGCATATGGCATACGGTTATAATAAACACACATATAAACGTTTATATCTACTGCATGAATATCATATCCACTTGGCTTACCAGTGCAGTTCTTTCCCTCTTTGCAGATGGTCATGTGCTTGAGCACATTTTTCATATTGGCACAGTTTGGCAGCGTACAGGGTGGCGGAGGTGGCACAGAGCCCATACCATTGTTGAGCTGCTGCTGCAGCTGCTGTTCACGTCGCTGACACTTGTGAGCGTGGAGGACGAGCACAAGCTGCTGCTGTATCTGGCGGCCCTTCTCCGTCGCCGCCAGTGCCATCGGTCCCGTAGCGGGCGAGGCCGCCGAAGCTGACGACGGCGGCTGCAGTACTGCATTGATACCGGCACCGACGGCGACGTCGGCGGTCACGCCGTCGGCAGGCGCCGGCGACACCTGCAAGTACCACGCCACGCACCATAGTTAGTACAGTACTCATTAGATTACCCTGAAAATAATGCACGGTTACAGTTAATACGACGTAATGAATACCATACATTCCTTTGAACAGTAGCAGGCTCTCTGATCCAAGTGAAATTCAGTTAGGCACTGTTACTACATAGTAAAAGTGATGTTAGAGCCATAATATATACAAAGTTACAAACATTTGCAATGAAACTGGCTATTTCTCATTTCGAAAACTGCACTCATCTACGTCGCCACGGCTCAGACATTTTCTGTTGGAGTGGAAGGGCAAAATCTTAAATCTCATAAATGTGTGGTGGGAAAAGTCAAAATGTTTCTGTGGCAAAAGTACCGTGCTATATAAGCTGCCATTACGCAAGCAATGTGGTCGCGATTTAACGAAGACGAAGATGTACTGATCAACAGCATCCACGACTCTAGAATTTAACCCCTTAGTAGCCTACAAACGCCTACAGTAAGGAAGGACCATCATGACGCAATGTGGTAGCTTGCCGGCCGGTCAATAACAGCTACGATTTCGGGTGCCCAGAAGGTGCGCTAAGACCCTTATCTCTGAATCAAACGTGACCACAAGCGTTCAGAGGTAAGTATAAAAACTGTTATTCAATATTTCACATGTAGCATAAATGCACTTAAATCAATGCGGATAACACCGTCACCATCAGTAAAAAGGCGAGTACAATAAACAAGCAGCTCTGTTAATTAAAGGGTTAACCGGAGATGACATCAAACGACAAGCAAAGCCAATGAGCGACCATCGGCTGAACGACACGGACCACACAAGTCGCCAGCACGCCGAGCCAGCGCGTCAAGTCAGCTGCTGCAGCGGCGGATTGTCCAAATCAATACACCGCGGACCAACAAATAGACGGGCGGACAGACGGACGGTCGGTAGGGCGCCACGGGTAATGTATGCCCTCTAGCGGCCGGCGACGAAACGGCGACGATGGGGAGCAAGCTAAGCCGGACGACGGCCCACCTCATCACACCAATCAGTCAGCGCTCTGTACGTATGGCAAGCAGTCGGTCGATGCGCCCCAACAGATCAGACTCAGCAGGTTGTGCAGTCGACGACTTACTTTCCTGACACGCAGCTAAGCGGACCACCACATCCCAATAGTTAGCACCTATTTGACGTCTTTTAATTGTCCAAAACTGTACTAAAACCTATTGCAAATGCTGGTCGTCACAAATGCTAATCAAGTGGTAACTTTTCTTGCTGATGGCCACATTATGCGCTGCACTCCACCTGTTTGTCCGTCTGTCCGTCAACCCTACCTTACATGGATGCACGTGAACTCAAGAACGAACTCAGAGGCAGTTTAATTTGATGTGAGGGGGCTAAACATGCAAGGCAGTTCTGAGGTCACAAACGTCAAAGGTCACAAACCTTCAAAAACAAAATGCATTCAAATCAATTTAACACAATGGCTTCAACATCATCTAACCTGATGGAAATGCTCTCACAGCATATCACATGCTGAAAACTCACATTACTAAAGTTGAACATCACAAGTAGTTCTGCTATCGCAGAGAGGTTGTGCAATGCTTCGTGTCTGTCAGTAGTTAGCTTCAATAGCACAATATGTCGAGCACAATCTTTTATTATTTGTTACTTCTGCTTCAGCTTTACCGCTGCATACAATTAAATTATCTTTTCTTCTCTTCTTTTCATCTTGGGGTGGTAGTCATTCCTGGCTGTGATAAACAAGATTCAGTGATGTGTGGCGGTCTGTGCGGTAAACGGACGTCCACACTAACTGCCATAAACTATTGCACAGTGGACTGTCAATTGTTGATCGCACTCCACCAGTCCTGATCGGATATCCAGCTACTCATTGAAAATTGCAAATTTTGCCTACCCCACCTGCACACGTTAGGCAATTTGGGGTCGTCGGAATATTGCTATAACCTTTGATATGGAAAAGCTAGAACGGTGTGGCTATCCAATAGTGAAAATTTTTTTTAGATACGTTTGTTCGTTTTGACAGAATACACCAACGTGACGGATAGACGGACAGACGAGGAGACACCGCACAACGGCACAGGCCACTTATTCACAGCGTCATGCGGCAAAAATCATGAGGTCAACATATCACGTTCCTTCCATTTTTGCAGTAGAGAGTTCTAAAAAACAGAATATTAGGCATACAGAAAGTTCCAATAGGGTCCACATGCTCTCAAAAATTTGCAGTGCAACATTTCAAGATCAGAAGGCAAACCTAAGTACCAAAACCGACCAATTTCTTTTTCGGTTTCAGTGACAACAGTCGCACATACGGCACTTTTTCAGCTCAGTCAGCTGAAAACGTTAACAGAATATTCGACCAAAACGATAACAAATGTAATATGTAAGTGTCAATTTATATAGCTCATCGTCGCAAAAAAACGCCTCTAATGCACTCAACAAAGGCAGGGCAAAACCTGCTAGAAATACATTAGCTGAAGGAGATAGTCAAATGCTTAAAATTCTAACCACAGTGACATCGTTTAAACACTTCCACAAAAAAGAACAAAAAGAAGAAAATGTACGGTCCCAACAGCCGACATGATATGTGGCCCTCCTGGCACTTCACGATTGCGTTCATTTGTTTGGATCTCCTGACCCAGACATTTGACCGTTTCGCTTCTAATGCTTATCAGTGTTGTGTCCAATTAACAATTTAATATACTCCTTAAGTTTGAAGTTTGTGTGGCTGCCTGTAAGGTAAGGTACTGTACTGAAATTGCCATTTATATGCTATGATGACCTTTACCTTTGCAAGACCTCAACATGTAGTACGTCATGAGTTCAACATCATTCACTAAGTGAGAAGAAGATATCTGTTTACCATTTATGGCGCATTACATAACTGGGCTTAGAGGTCTGATAACCATTACCTTTCACCTTAGAATGGTAAAGTGAGTTATCGTACATTTGCCAGTCAAAACCTGTGTACCAATTCTGAACTTTCAACACGATTCTGTTCATAAGACGTTAAGTTGTCAACTCCACATCGACGTGCAGCAGAAAGTTGACCCTTTGACCTTGACCTGAGACTTTCTGTTTTTAAAATATTTATTACTTACAGCACTCCTTGTGCTCCATAGTTCTGAGTTTACATGGGCTTTTGTTTGGAACTTATGGCTCATTTCCAGTCATAGCATTATGCGACCACATGACCCTGGCCTGTGCTTACACAAGTTCTCGGTGGTAATTTTGAATCCACCACACACCACACACTCAGAATTTTGCAGGTTCAAAATTACTACCAAGTTTGAAGACAATATGACTATCATCGAGTAGCTAGTAACTCATTTTTGACAACAAATTTAGGTCATGGGGTTACACCCATGCATGGGCTTCAAACAAGACTTGGGTGGGTAAAAAATGGCAACAAACTACAGATTATCAACCAATATGTTGAATTATTGGAAATGACAGAAGATACACACAGTTGCAATTGAAAAATGACAGATCACGCATGAGCTTTCACAGTTGGTACAGGTCTACCCTCATTATTCCGCCACTCGTTAATCCGCCAAATTCGCTAATCCGCCAAAACTACACAGAACAAATTGATTCCCATTGTAAAACTACTCATTAATCCACCAATTCGTCAACCGCCAAAATGGTTTCAATACAAACCTACTGATTTACTACTCTTTAATCCGCCAAACCGTGTACACTATACAGCTATAATTACCTTCTGCTAAACTTCTGTTAAAATCCGCCATCATTGGGCGATTTCACGGCAGTTTGGTGGGCTGTTTTTGTGTTAGGGTTAGGGTTAGAATTAAAATTGTTTTGTACAAGCGTTGTATTCTACAAGATCATACAGTTCAGCGTTGCAACAGTAATTCGATGCTCTGTAGTTCATGCGGACTTAGCGTGCATAAGCACAACACCATATACATACCCCGCCCCTGCAAAAGACCTGTTTTCGTTAATCCGCCGAATTCGTTAATCCGCCACGTTTTCCGAAAACGGATTATGGCGGATTAACGAGAATGGACCTGTACTAAGTTTGATGACTTGAATGACCTTAACGCACCATCCTACCATATATACAGCTTTTCTGGAACTTGCTGTGTAGAAGGAATGAAGACCGACCAGTCTATCAGTTGCAAAAAATAGCTCCATGTCGGTATAATTCAGATATATACAGATTATATGCAGGTATCTTTCACTGTTTAAAAGTTATAAAGCTCTACATTTAACTACACTCATAAAAAGAAAAAGCTAAAAACACAACGTACTTGGGCCAACGAGGGGTTTCTCTGGGGCTTAACTCAAAACAAAACGAATAAGTGCAATCTCCCTAAAAAGGTTAATCTCGGAGACTACTTCTTTGCAGCTTCGCAGCAGTCAGAAAGCACACAAGTTTTATGTGTCGAATAAACATCAACAATGCCAAAATGCAGTCTATTCAGAGACCTGTCTGCTTCAATGCAGATTAAAAGACCCAAGTAAAATAATGCTATATACAGACAAAACTGTGAACATTGGACATCAATAAACTATGGACCACCTAAGTGCAACAGAACCTCAATAGTACCATACCAACTATCAACTATAACATTGTCATTCCCATTGAAGAAAATGCGACCTTTGTTATTATATGAATTAATGAATGCCTGTAATTGCACCAAAATGTGTATATCTAAAAATAACAGTGGCACAATGACTATAACAGTGACAAAAACCAATGAGTCTAAAATTTACCAGACTAGTTTCCAAGGCAAAAATGCTGCCGTCTTTCTCTGGTGTTGGAAGCTGGCGAGAACCGGTTTGCCGCGAAGATACAGAAGAGACCTCGGGCAACGTCACGTTAAACCTTTGGCAATTTAACGACGACATCGGCAACGACAAAGTACCAGATATTGAGCTGCTGCTCTTCACTGTAGCATCAACAGCTGTCGACGGCTTATGCCCTAATGTTGACGACGGAACGTAAGAACCATTAAGCAGTTGTGAGGAGACGACTGACGCTACTGGTGCAGACGAAGAAACAGAGACATTACTGCGACTACAAACCACTG
>Ga0209149_1001910_pt1 | contig 11193 bp, 12 predicted proteins | sample WorMetTyACAVOLI2_FD_187423 | JGI IMG/M metagenome (GOLD analysis project Ga0209149, IMG submission 187423) | Marine gutless worms symbiont microbial communities from Max Planck institute for Marine Microbiology, Germany - Olavius algarvensis... ...
AATAACAACTGTTGAATGCATATTGCAATGCCGCACTATTATGTAATTTTAAGTAAGTAAATAGATGTATGAAGCACCATGGTTGTGAATGAATCAGAGACGCTGAGATGGGTCACTAGGCAGTGGGAAAGGCAGAGTGGAAAAGATGAGATTTTAGATGTCGGCGGAATGTTGTGAGAGTTTCGCAAGAACGGACGTTAGAGGGAAGACTATTCCAGGTAGCAGGAGCTGCCGAACGAAAACCTCGAGCACCAAATGAGATGCTACAACGAGTAACAGAGAGAGGGTTGGCAGAGGCAGACCGTAGAGTTCTGCATGGAGTGTGCCACTGGACCAGATTAGCCAAATATTGGGGTTACCGGTATACACTGCTTTATTGGTCATCGTGGCAATTTAACGATCGTGAACCAGCAACCAGTGTAGTTGACTTAAAGTAGCTAAATTAGAACCGGGAGTATGATTACCTGCAACAACACGTGGAAGAATATTTTGAGTATTTTGTAGAGTTTATTTTTAAAATAAACATATTTAATTTTAAAAACTTACAGTTGGTCAGTTTTGTGAGTTAGTGTAACTTGGTATATAATTTATTTCATTTTATTACTATTTTTTTTACAATTTTGTACTTGTAATTGTAAAACTCTACCATGACAGTTAATGTGGGATTGGCAGCATGATGACGAAGGAGGTGTAGTGTACGCGGAGTTGGAGATGCCGCCTGCGAAGCCACCTCGTGTTGTTACACAAGATGTTCCGGAGACGGAATACGGAACAGTTGTTTCCGCTTAAAACCACTGCACGCGTCCTCTTGCAGTGGTCATAATGTTGCTCTATTATGTATGTAATGTATAAATAACTATGTTTGCTATCGCTGTATTTAATAGATGTATAAAATGTACTGTTCTTTTCTACTAATGCGGCAGCAGTTTTGCATGCCACGAGGTTCTTCTGTGAAAACTACTTACTTAATTTTGTATCATAAAAAATCCAACGTAATCTTACATGCCACGAGGTGCTTCTGTGAAAACTACTTATTTAATTTTGTATCATAAAAAATCCAACGTAATCTTGCGTTATTTTATATATGTGGCTATAGCGAATTAAAGCAGCGAACTGTGTGCATGAATTTCCAGAATGAGTTTTGCACCTTATTTGAAAAAGAGTGGCCTGTGTTGCAGTTTCAAAAGTCTTGGCCGTCTTGAGTGTGCACCTCTGTTTGAATATCGTTGACATTGCTGTATATAGTGTCTGGTAATGGTACATTAAACTGTTCGTTCACCATCTGCAAGCATATTTACAGTCTAAATGATCAACATGTTGTAATTAAAAAATAACACAACGCTATTCAGACTAGTCATATTGCAGGGTGTCTACAATTTCTGGAATTTGAAATCCCTTCTTGAAATACTGGAAATCTCATGGAATTTAATTGCTCCTTATGGAAATATTGATATAATAGGTCGATGATGGATAAATGACAAGAATGACATCCAGTCATAAAGTTTAGCAGCAGTTCTGTTATTGGGAACTTGCTAGTCTAACCAAGTTTGTTAATTTTTCTTATGCTTGCTGCATTTACTGATTAAACAGGATCACTCGGATCTCGGGAATTAGCGACACTGCCTGATAATTAAACAAGTGAGGCCAAGTAAAGTACATCAGGTAAACACGTTCAGCATGGGAACGGTGCCGTTGCCGTGTAAAAACTACTGGAATTTTGTTAAAATGTGTCCTGGAAGTCTACTGGAAATGTGTCAAGTTGGATTTGTAGACACCCTGTATTGCCGCAGCAGCTGTTGTATTGGTGAATTTTATGCTAGTGTCACCGTTTTGTATGGTATATGCCACGTTTTTTGTGCTGGCTTGTTATACTTCAGCCGTTTCATTGTCGTTGGCAGTGCTGTTAATTCACTGAAACGACTCGTTTCTGGAGTGACTTATTATGCGTTGAGTGGGATATTGCTGTGTAGTGCTTGCACACTCCCTTACATCAGCCAATTCTGCGCCGAACACAGTTGTATCTTGTGCCATCTCGGCTTCTGTCTTTATTCCAGTTTATTCCACTGCAAGTTGTATGTTGTTGTTACTTGGAAATAGGCAAACTGCTACATGGACACACGCACACATGAACAACTGGTTGAATGGGCTGTTTCATATTAGATGAGTTAGTGGGTAGTCCGCCAAAGGTTCCCACAGAAATATTTGGGGATCGCTGGTGTGGTATTTTTAGAAGTCGAATGGCCTTCCTCACACCAAACCGCCACTCCACCAGTGTCGGAGCGCTGAAGATTATGTGTATAGTAGACGCAAATACTTGTAAAGAAATATTTGTGAGGATGCGACGAGATGAAAAATTAGTATATATAGTAGAGAAAACAATGGAATTTTCGTCTAGTAATTGGCAACACTGATTGTTCCATGCTTCCATGTCATACTGTTTTAAAGACTGTTTGTCAGGTTTTCCTCGGCTAGATGGCAATGCGTCATTCAGGGAAAACTTTGTGGACTCCGGCATGGCAGCGGTATTTTTACCAGCTGGATGCCCTTGCTGTCACCCATCCAACAGTCTCGGTGCATTAATTGCTAGTTCCGTGCTGGTTATCAGATGTCTTTAGTAGTGTTTTATCTTTATTATGAAGGACGTCACTCTTGTTTACTTTAATTTTTTTTATCCGTAATTCATCGTTTAGCTTAAGTTTAGCAGTTTGCCGTTATATACAGGAATGTGTTGTCAGATTAATATTTGTTTATATTTCAGTGTTGTTGTGTGTAATGACGTAGTGTTAGTGTATGTCTTACCACATTTGCACAGCCCATTGGCAGTGCTGAGTTAGTTATCTGGCCATGTGTTGTGATGTAACAGCAAGCTGTCAGTGTAGCCAGTTAGCATGTGTGACACTCTTTGGTTTAGCTTAGTGGTAACACATTGGTCTTGATCAACGTAGTTACTGTACACTAGGCCCGGTTAGTACCTGTATGGGTGACCATTTTTGGACGGGTAAACCACCTCGGCACAGAAACAGGTACCCAGGTCTACTCAGCCTGAGCCATCCATCCGTGGTATGCCGTGCAAATGCTGGGGGAGTAAACAGGCACATCGTGTGATGCACTAGCCCATATCTGTGATCTCTGGCTGAGTGCTAGGTAACAGATATCTGCGCCAACGTACGGGAAGCGGCAGTGCGTTAGAGGCGTGTTTATGACGATGTAGTGTACAAATCCACATTTACTTTACAGGGTGATCACTTGTCTGGAAAGCCTGGAAATGTCAGGGATTTTGATAGATGTCAGTGAAATGTCAGGGATTTTACTAATGTCTGGGAAGTGTCAAGGAAAAAATCTTGTCAGGGAAAAGTGGCCTAAAACTGTTTATTGTTAGCTGAATATTTTGCATCAGTTTTTGACTTTGCTGAGTTTATGCATTTCAGTTTGGTTTTGGATCATGCACTGTTGCATTCCTACCCCCACCACTGACAATAACACTAATGCAGGCATGATATGAGTAACACTTAACGTGGGTGGGAGTGTCGTGAACGGTCAGGGAATTTCACATTGTCTGGAGAGTGGTCACCCTGACTTTAACGACAGGCCTGGCTGAGAGTATTGTCGGCATACCGCTGGTTATAAAACTGTTACCGGTCGGCCGACTGCCTACAGTCTGAGATCTGCTTTAGCCTTAAAGCTCGTTTCAAGTATGAGAGTAGTACTGTAGTGTTTTTTAGTGACGTGAACACATACATACAATTGACATGAATGAGAATCTTTTAAGCTGTGCAGTAATATCTAACTGTCTACGTCGAGTTACTGAGCTGACGACGTTAGTGACATTTGTGTAGCTGAATAATCCACTGTGACACATTTATTCAATGATGTATACGGAGTGACTCAAAAAAAGTGGACCACCAGTAGTCTGTTAACATAATTTATGTAAATTGTTGCTCAACAATGGTTTCATTCTTGTAGAATGTAGATGCCAGAGAGAGGATCCAGAGACGATAAAGAATTAATATTCTTTGCAGTAGCATTCATGTTAAATATTCTTTGTGATGTCATTCATGACATCACAAAGAATTAATATTCTTTGCAGTAGCATTCATGTTAAATATTCTTTGTGATGTCATTCATGACATCACAATATGTTTGTCCGACGGATTTGTTTGATCGGACAGTCGGACAGTTTCTGAAAGGACTGGCTTCAGTTATTGTAGCAAAGGGTGGACATATTAATGCTGGTCTAACTCTTTTGACTGGTTATAATTTCCTTAATTGGTATTTAACTCTAAGGAGTTTTCATTATTCCCTTTATGTAATGGTATATTGTCCTGGGGACGTGCATTGGGCCCGCTTGGAGGCCTCAGCACTGGGCAGCTTAATTGCTGCCTGCCCCGCATGGAAGTGAAGAGAAGAGAAGGGTGGACATATTGAACAACGTTTTGATTTATGTTTTAGGTACTGTAGATATGCTATAGAAATTTTCAGTGTGCTTGTGTTATACATGTTGTAGGCAACAAAATATAATGGTCCACTTTTATGTGTCACCCTGTAGATAAACACTTAACCGTATGCTCATATTGCTGGCATAGTGGATGAAGATGATAGGTTGTGTAATTTGTACTGAACTTGCATAGAGGAGTGATAAAAATATCACATACTGGTTTTTATAAACGTTTTTGTTAGATTTTCCTGCAAATTGAAACAGATTGTGATAATTCTATCAAGGCAGCTATACTTGTCAGTAATATGATATATGTGTGTTCATCTTCATCTCATGATCATGTCACAACTTTCGAGCTCTCTCACATTTTAACTAATACCATAAACAACATATTTTAATTTCCTATCTGAAATTAATATCTTTAACAGACTTTTAATTTTTGCATGGCACGATGTAGCCTTTTTGTGCTGAAAATGCCCATAATCACCAACCACCCATGTACTGTAATGTCGGTCAGCACACATCCTGAATGCAGCATATGTGCTCAGCTGGGATAAGCTACTGTTGCTGTGAAGTAATTGAATCTACCATTATTATTTTGGCGGCTATTAACTGCAGTGTAATTACGTCAGTTGCTGTCTGTCACTCGCCAGCATGTAATTCCATTCACGTGCCATATACGTTGCTGTATATTGCTACGTTTCTTGACCACTTTCCTTTTGCCTATTTGCTGCTTGCTGATACGCCTTATAGTTATATTGTAATTGCTATTTTTAGCGTTTTTCTGCTTGCCTTTCTGCAGTTTCTCCTTGTTAGGTTAGAGCTTGTGCAGCCTCACATGGCCAGTCAACGGAGAACTTGTGTGGATTGCTGGGGTATCCCCAGGCTGATCTTACTGCCCAGCAGCCCAGGTGCTCTTCCTGTCGCCCAGTCATTACTGTCAATACATATATCTTTGTTTGCCAAGTTAATGCAGTGAATATGGCTATTACTACTGTTATATGCTTATAACTGTGCAGCAAATTATGTGTAGCCAGGCTGTATATATCTTTGAATTCTGTGGATATTTAATGGGCATATTATTCAGTTTCCACACAAGTACTATGGTCTCTACTAGCCTCAGGTTCTGGCTGTCCGCAGCTATTTTGTCTTTTCTGGCTGTCTTCTGTTGTATCATTATCAGGGTTGCCACTTTTTCTGGAAACCGGAACAAGTTAGGGAATTGCGAAATGATCAGGGAAAAACCCGGGAATTTGTGTAGTGGGGAAAATTTGTCGTGTAGGTATTTATAACTGCAGTATTTTAGTCATGCTTCTTGTTTTGTGGAATGCTGACTGTTCTTATCTTTCTTCTAAACATGTGTTGCATACCTCTGATGGTGTTGCTTACAGATTATGCCGTGTATTGAAAAAAAGTAGAAAATTAAAATCTGTGTTGACAAATTTTGTGCATTTGTTCAATTTCTTTGCTCCACATTTGTCTAAGTCATGGAAAAGTCAGAATTTTTTTATGTACTGAAAGTGGTAATCCTGTATTATGCAAATGCGTGGGTGGTCGACAAAATTTCTTGACAGCATGTTGTATTCACTTGTATGTTGTATTCGGTATATTACGAGGTTATTACTATATTAATGGGTGCAATGGCAGTGATGTAAAAACGGAATTTGTGACCATAGAATTAGGTACGAAGTACAGGGAACTGAATTGACTTGTGAAACTTGGAAGCTAATGTACAAGAAGTTATTACTGTACACAACTGGTGATACCTATTGACGTCGTTTCAATGTCTGTCAGACATCTTGTTCACGTCTTGTTGATTGTTTATAACTCGAGGGATCACGTCACCTGGAAATCGCCTGGTCCCATGTGTGGCTGAGTTGGTAGTATCCTGTGTCCCGATTCATGCATATAAGGGTCTTGGGGTCTTCCTGCTCCATGGTGCCTCTTTTATCCATCTGGTTTGTCACTGTGCCTGTCTGGATCCAGATGGATAGATCATGGAGAGGCACAACGACAAACCAGATGGATAAAAGAGTCACTTTGGATCAGGAAGACCAGACCCCAATATGCAAGAATATGGACGCAGGATCATACCAACTCAGCCACACATGGGACTAGGTGATTTCCAGGTAGCGTGCCACATTGAGTTGTTATCAACAAGACGTCAACAATAATGTAATCTATACACTATGTTCAGTAGAAAAATGTTTTTTTGCATAACTCTTAGAAAAAGTACCAATTTGAATGAAAATTTCAGACAAAATAGATAATGAAATGCCGATTCTAACAGCATAAAAATAATTTGTATTCTTCTTAAATATTCTTTGCCAGCAGCGATGTAAACCGGATGTCAGTAAAAGTGTCGTTACAGCAATAAGATTTACCGTTGGAGATCACATTATTATTAAATAATGAATAAATGAAAAGTATGAAGCAAACCACTTTCTGAAGATGTTTTCTGACAGAGGATAGAGTTTTAATGGTTAAAACATTTAACGGAGAAAGTGACAGCAGTAGCATCACTGACTTGTGTTCAGGTTGTGGTCGACCACACAATGCCCACCCCACTGCGAAGACCAACATAGTTGAAGATATCGCTCTGATATTTTGATCAGTGTCTATGCCGACTTCATCTTCTGTCAAAAACATCTTCAGCAAGCGTTTTTCTATGTATTTTTTTTCACTCACACCCATTTAATGATATGTTTATATCATATGTAGTGGTAAATCTCATTGTTGTAATGACACTTTTACTGACGTCTGGTTTACATTGCTGCTAGTAAAGAATACTTAGGAAGAATACGAATTATTTTTATGCTGTTAGAATCAGCATTTCATTAGCTATTTTGTCTGAAATTTTCATTCAAGTTTGGTGCCTTTTTCTAAGAGTTATGCCAGAAAACACAAGTGGCTGTTTTTTTTCTGAACACAATGTAGGCAATCATAGCCAGTTGTATGGTAAGAACTTTTTGTATATTGAATTGCACCAACTGGATGAAACTATTTAACACTAAAAGAAGTTAATGTTTTTGGTTGCGTAATTATTTCTGCTTCATTTCCAGGTTCTCCCTGATAACTATGCTTTTGCTGTTGCTATGTATTGAGTACTGTTGTTATACTCTATGTATGTATATAGACTGTTTTATGTGTGAGAGTAAATCAAAGTGTATGATAACATGATAAGGGTTTCGGCGTTTTTATTTGTCACTGTTATGGTTACCAGCTGTTTGCCTGTATGTAAGCTGCGTGATATTTAATAGTAGAGCGTGTCGTATGTAACCAGCTATAGTGTTGTTGTCTTCCCAATCTGTCGCATAATAGTAATACGTACTAATAAACCTGTAAACCCGAGTGTTGTGTTATATTCACGACAGTCTGGGATATGTAAATTACTGACTGTTCATGAGAAGTAGGTAAATGTCATGTGCAGTGGCGTCTACCAGTTGTGGGGTTGGAGACTGTTATTTCACAATCACAAATTGAACAAGAAGCTCAGCTATCGCTGACAAACCGCGCGATGCATTGCATAAATGAAAAGACAATTCAATGCTTGCCAAACCCCTCGCAGCATGTACCCGTCTATCTTCAACAGTTTCCCAGTTATTCGAACCGCAAGTGCAAAAAAATCGCCATTTTCACGTACCGCAGCCCACATTTTTGTTTACCCTGGAGACGCCCCTGCGCTTATCACGCAATATGTTGCATGGATGGAAAGACAATTCAATGGTTGCCAAACCCTCGTAGCATGTACCTATCTATCTTCCATAGTTTCCGAGTTATACGATGCTTAAGTCAATGCGTAAGTCCAAAAATCGCTATTTTCACGTACTGCAGCCCACATTTTTGCTTCTCCTGGAGACGCCCCTGCGATTATCACGCAGTATGTTGCATGGATGGAAAGGCAATTCAATGCTTGCCAAACCCCTCGCAGCATGTACCTATCTATCTTTAATAGTTTCCGAGTTATACGATGCGTAAACGGGCATTTACGATGCGTTAGTTTACGATGCGTCAATGCGTAAGTCCAAAAATCGCTATTTTTACCACATTTTGGTTCCCCTGGGGACGCCCCTGGGGCAATCACGCTGAATGTTGTACGGATGGAAAGAGAATTCGATGCTTACAAATTGTCTTGGTGCATGTACCCATCTAACTGTAACCGTTTCTGAGATACAGCGAGATATTGGTCGAAAATCGTCAATTTTTACATACCCCCTTGCATTCGACGCCCCGTTCGGAGGTTTCCCGTTGGAATAGCGCCACTAGAGGCCTGCACGGGCCCGTTTTTTCGGCCCTGCCCGGCCCGTTCAACTCAAGCCCGGCCCGGCCCGTTGCCGTTCCAGGAAGATCAAGCCCGGCCCGGCCCGTTTCCAGTTGGGCCCGGCCCGGCCCGGCCCGTTGCCGTCGTGGCAAAAAAAGAACAGTTTTAAAAACAACAAAGAAACACAGAATAAAACACACACTTGTTTTTTTGCATCTCATTCTCTACTGAGTACTGATATTACTATTGACGAATAGTACATTGTCAACAGTTTCAGGATCCAGCGCAGTACGGCGCGCAGTGATAGTTTTACCGTTTTTTGCATATATTACCTTTTCCTATATTACTTGCTTTCTACACGCATTTTGGGCGTTATTAATTATTTCATGTCGGGCCAGGCCAGGCCCGTACCGGCCCGTTTAAATTAATTTATTTCCCGGCCCGGCCCGGGCCCGGCCCGGCCCGCGGGCCGCCCGGCCCGTGCAGACCTCTACTGTAGAGTTTTATCTCTAACCGACTGTAATTACAGCCTTAATCCACTTAATCAAACCTGGATTGATTAGGTAGGACTAGATCGAATACGGCTTGCATTCAACCCGAGTTGTAACTTGGTGTGTGGCAACTATTAGGCGTTGAAGTTTATATAAAACATTTATTAATAAATAAATACAACGTAAATATCACTATAACAATAAGGCTAGCACTGTATATTACATATAATTCGACCTAGGCTAGGCTCGAGCCATAAGCAATGCACGCAAGCGATGTTTGGATCGAGAAGCTGGCGATGTTCATCTCACAAAGATGCGCTCTGTATTGTACTATTGTTAATCCGCTGTCCTCCAAAGATGCCGCCGTCGTCGTCCACTTCCACCGGTTCACAGATTGCCACCTGGAGGCGATCCTTGACATGAACAACATCGCGAATTCGGCTCCGATCTTCTACCACCGTCAATGGGAAAGATGTTCGTCCGACCACCGGCATTTCCTCTCCGAACCCGGTTCACCACGATATTCTTCCACACCGTCACTCACAACTGTCTGATCTAACTATCAGACTTTACTCAACGACTTCTTTGAAGTCTATATCACTAAAACGGTGACTTTATCACCTAATGTTCAAACTGTCCTCTGACCAGTTTAACTCTCTGGATGCAAATCACGTGATCAGTCTTCTTCGTTTTGATTGGTCAATAGCCTCACAGATGACATATACCGTTACTACGACCATGAGTATGTAAATATGTACATACACTACGTGAACGACTCTCTCTCTGTAGTGCTCTGCCATATGGCAGGTTTCCATCTTCATTGACTCCATCTAGACCGGTCCTGGGCGGACATCTTTAGTTCTTCGTAGCTGATATTGCCTTCCTCTGTCTTCAATAACCAATCCAAAAGCATTGTTCTTGGTCTGCCGTAAGCCTTCTTCCCCTGTATTTGTCCTTCTAACGTTATTCTCAGTAATGAGTCATGTCTCAGGATGTGACCTAGCCATCTCTTCTGTCGACTTCTAACGATGTCCATTATTTTTCTTTCTGTCTCAACCATCTGCAGTATCTATACATTTGTTTTGTGCTCAGTCCATGGTACTTTCATCATTCGCCTCCATATCCATATTTCAGATGCCTCAAGTCGCCGAACGACTGGTAAATCAATAATGGATAATCGATGACAGTAACTGTCCTTTAATGCAAAGCTAGCACGCGACTAATAGGCTTCCTATTAGTGCCAGCAATTAAAGGAGATGTCTACATTAATACTCTATCCAGCCATCCTGAGCTAACTAAATTAATATAAAATATTGGTGGGCATCATTACTCTTTACAAACCCCTAGCTCTCCCTGAGTACACTAATGCTCCATCATTATGGGTTATGCCTAAGACGACTGACTACTTAAGAAGGACTTTTTACACGTACAAAAGGTCATTTCACTTTTTGGATCAATCTTTCGCTGAGTCCTAAATTCGGACTGAGACCAAAGATCTGCCAAAAAGTGAAGTCGTTTTTCGTTGGTCTCAGCGAATCGCGTTTCACTGAGACCAAACTTCGGACTGAGCGATCGCTGACTCCAAAGCTAATTAACTCACCGGTTGATTATGCATGCAGAAGATAGGTTAATCGGTTAGAGATTAAGTTTTGATGAACGAAAATCACTTCACTTTTTCGCTAATTCATAAATAAACAAAGAAATACAGAGCTGTCAGCGATGATGTCAGCGATGGAGTGAGCAGTGATGTGTGCTGCAGTGATTGGTTAATCTCAACTCCGGACTGAGACCAAAGTTAAGCCGTTTGGGTCTCAGTCTCAGGTCTCAGCGAAAAACTAATCCAAAAAGTGAAATGACCCAACAGTGTCAATGCATTGAGGCAAAACAAAGCAAAACTGTATAAACAAGAACTTAGCTATCGCAAACAGATCGCGCGTCAGCTGCGCATACAATACGTCGAGGGCATTCATAGGCCTAAATATTACACCGTGACCTTGAAATCTAGG
>Ga0209149_1001911_pt1 | contig 11192 bp, 2 predicted proteins | sample WorMetTyACAVOLI2_FD_187423 | JGI IMG/M metagenome (GOLD analysis project Ga0209149, IMG submission 187423) | Marine gutless worms symbiont microbial communities from Max Planck institute for Marine Microbiology, Germany - Olavius algarvensis... ...
CATGTATGCCCAGCTTGTGCAAACGAAAAATAAGCAGTGCGAAAGCGCAATTATATTACAATGTTATCATCCGCATTTATCTGACTTCTGTTCCCGACCCCGGTTAACTCAACCTTATTATCTGTATCTGTCCGAGTTGATCCAGCCGCTGTCCGACCTATAGACTCACGTCGTCGACTACGTTCTGCATCCACGGCTCAACCATTGGCGACCGTGCTCTTGCCGTCGCTGGTCCACGTGCTTGGAACAATCTTCCAGTAGATCTACGCTTATCCCGGACATTTTATACTTCCAAAACACACCTGAAGTCACATCTGTTCAACATATCATTCCCTTCAGTTTGACTGTATCACTGACTATTTTTGTACAGAGCCCTTGAAGCCGCTTGTGCTGCATACGCCGATCTAAACTTGTCATTATCACATTACATTACATTACAGTGATTGGTACACTGGCCGTTGATGGGTGGTTGATACATTTGGTACAGCGAGGAGGGGACTGGGCGTGGCCACAGCCCGCCCAGTCCCCTTCTCGCTGTACCAAATGTAATAGTCCACCCATCAACGGCCAGTGTACCAACGTCGTATTATTCAATGTGGCATTATAATTGCCTTTGGAGTCTAAAGGGTTAATTTGCTACTTTTCTGCTGCGGGTCTGCGTGTGTGGACAGTTTATCATCAGGTACAAAGAATCTCAGCGACTACTGAGACTATTTCAGAGTTGCCGACCCCCCCCCCACCAGACTAAACCATCCCCTAGGTCATAACTCCCTTCTTGATTGCCGTACGTGGGTCGGTTAGGGTCAGACTTTTTGTGCCTTCTCTTTCTCCGGACCTGCAGAATGAAACTGTCTGTCGAGTGACCTTCGGATGATAACTGACACTACCATTTTTAATAAGAAACTTACTTTTATAAACAAGCATTCTTTGTTCCGTAGCCTAGCTTTCATTATAATGCATCTCTGGACTTCGCACAACAATATCGATATCTATTAACAGACCGCTGCAACATGTATAACCGAGGACATACGGTTATACATGTCCTCGTATGTATGTCGGTTAGGATCAGGACCTTGCCTTGTGGGTCGGATAGGGTCAGGAGTACGGGTTAGTGCCAGTTTTAAAAAGAATCCCGAGGGTTCTGTCCATAAAGCAGCAAAAAACTGAGTTATGACGTTTTGTCTGATGGATTGACCTCACGGCGCATTGTGACTTTGCTTACAAATACTAATATCTACTTTCACTCTGAGAGACGTTTAACAATCACAGCGTAATAAGAGAACTACAAAAGGTGAGTCATACAGTTAGTGACATTGGAACAGGTGAAAATAAGATTTGGTCGACGCTAGTGAAGATGGCGCGATTCGCCATTTACGTGAATTGGGTTACGTACATAGGACAGATTCGAAAGTTTGTTTGTAACGTGATAATGGTCGTGTTGCGCTGGTTAGTTTGAATAACAGGTGTTTGACGCTGACATGACATGAAGCTGACAATCGTCAGCGCAGACCGGGCTGGCCTGCCGCCTGGGTGGTCTGCCCAGCCGCCTGGCTTCTGTGGCTGATAAAATCACGTCGGCTGACTTGTGGAATATTACGCCGCCAGCTTCGTTGTCACGAATGTCATCGGACAGCCAGACCGCGGCGCTCACGGCAAGACCGTGACCGTAGAAACATTGCCGGCAAGTTACAAAGAGCCGTTAGATCGCCGCGACATTCGTTTCTAACTGACCGCGGCCGCGCGCGGTGTCCAGTGCGCGTCTACCTGCGTGTCTCGACTTAAGCAATGCAGACTTAGCTTCCGGAATGATTATTCACTGGAGCTGTATGTTGACGAGTAGACTTCAAAAGACAGACGCCGCGTCGCAATGCCGCAACACCGCTTCGTTTGTTCCTAAACTGCGTATAGCACCCCCAACATCGCCTAACCATTACGCAATTACATGTTTTCACAAGAAGCACAGCTATTGCTGAGACAGCGCCCGTTACTTGTTATCGGCAACTCTTGCGTATCACACAACTTTAGTCGCCATCAAAGGCAGCAAAAAATAAGACAAACAAAACAAAGAAAAAAATAGCAGAATAAAACATTGCATTCAGTGTTTTATTTTGCTATTTTTTTCTTTGTTTTGTTTGTCTTATTTTTTGCTGATTTTTATTTATTTTATTTATTTATTTTTTACACTTCACCAACACAGTGCACGGTGTCGTGACGTCATAAGTCAAACACAACAGGACAACACAATTCAATACTAGGCCTGCTATTCAGCACACAGTCGACAAAGGATATTATCGGATACGGAGAGCTTGCGCAGAAAATTAGATTTTCTATTACTTATGCACACCGAGGGCAGCGGAAAATTAAACATTTCCATGCAGCCGGCACACTGCGGCGCAATGTGCCGGTACCCAAGACTTGTCGATAGCCATTAATTTAAGTAAGAATTGAGAAATATTAATATATCAGAATGTGTTGTTATGTTCAGAAAAATGCGAATCACCTCAATGAAGTAAGATAACCGCTGTGGTTATCTTCGCGATCTCTTTTCACAACAGACCAAATGTATGTGCTACCAGCTGACGACGTAAATAGATTCGTGGACAAAATTCGCTGTTGTGTATGACTTATACGCGCGGATTTGCCGTCGCATTGTGTGCTCCTAACGCTCGCTAAAATTTTTAGTTTAAAAAGTAATAGTAACTGTATGTTCCCGGTCTCGAGTACGTTTGTTGACTTTCGCATCGGAGTATCTATATAACAGGGGAAGATGAGTTTTTGTTTTGTTTAAATCTAAATATAAGTCTAGTCAATATGCAGTTGTTCAACTCCGGCCAAAACTCAGGCTCTTACATAGGCATAACATCCGGGACTTACACGCCCGTACGATATGAACATTTTTTTATCCACAAGTTGTAGTTGCTTTTTTTCGGTTTCGATATTATCGCCATTATTGCCGTGTCATTCTGTGTCGACTTGCCACATTTCATCCAAATCGGACCACTTGCGGCGGAGTTATGACGTCTTATCAATTTTCAAGACGAGAGCCGCGGCGTCGCGATACTACTTCCGGTTCGCATTTTCTGGTGATGTAACTCTCTTTAAACGTCAAAGTCTATCTGCAAACCAAATTTCGTCGACACACCAATCAACGACTGAGATACAACTACTTCCGGTTTTGAAAAACAAACGTCCGCCATATTGGAATTTTTCCGGTTTCGACTTTCACCATATCGTCGTAATCGCCGTGTCATTACGCCTCGCTTTGCCACATTTCATCTATTTTTAATGAAATTATTTAAGACTGCTAATATTGAGACTGTAAATTACAGTTGGTGCAGTGGCGTAGTGGTAGAGTATCGGACTCGCAACCGAGAGGTTGCTGGTTCGATTCTCACCCGGTCCACTGCAAGCAACCTTGAGCAACTTGCTAACCTACTTTGTGCTCAGGCCAACTCAGCCTCCTACCCTCAGCCGGACGAGAAATGAGTAGTAGCTACGGCTACGGGGTGAAGGCCTAGTGTGGCTGATTGGGGCGATGGTGTGTCTGGTAGCTGCACCGTGGGTCCAATTGTCCATTAGTGCGGGCAATGGATGGCCACATAATGCGCTGCGGCACCACTGGCTCATGCCAATCAGCTGCCACTTCCGAGATTGTAAAGCGCTGCTGGTCACGAGTTTGACTCATGTAAGTGGCGCTATAGCAAGTGTCCAGACCTTTATTGTCAAACACTGAGTGGATGTGAGTTGCCAAGTACTTTGTTGAAACGGCGATTTCAGAAATTTATTGCTGCGTTGTAATGTTGTTCTTAACCTTTTCTTAATTTTTACTGCGTTTACTTAAGTTCTTATTCTCTCGCTACCATACTCGATGATGAATAAAAATGAAAATGGATAATGATAGGATAACAGCGGAGTTATGATGTCGCTTCGATTTTAAGATGGCGGTCGCAACGGTACAATTTTGCTTTCGGTTTCGGATTTGTCACGTCGCTTTCTTGAGAAGGTCATAGTCTATCAGCAAATCAAATTTCGTCGGGATCACTCAATCCACGGCTAAAATATAACCACCTTCCGGTTTAGAAAACAGATTACTGGCCAATCATGTGGTGTAAGTATATTCTGCAAATAGTTTTCTGTGTTTACTCATAGCTAAAGCGCGTTGCAGACAGACATACAGACGGAAAAACTATCTCAATCACACCATTCTTTATTACGCCAGATGGCGTTACAAAAACAACAAATAACTACACAACGCTCCATAAAAGTTCAGAGTAGAAACGCAACCCCTCTGTCACTGGACTGCGCAGAATCACTAGGCTTATAACATTATTTTACAAAACTACATTTCAGATTTATTATTGATTTTTTTTTGTATTTTTATTCATTTTGTGTACAATTTGTTTTACTTTTCCTACACAAGCAGGTGCAGAAAAGCTGCTCTAACATCTGCCACAGAAAGTACGAGACAATAGCAATCGACAGTGTAACTACATGTATTTAGTAACTTCAGCAGAACTACTATTGTGTGATCACTGCTCAAAGATATGCTCAAAATGGACCAACTAGCCAATGAGCAGCCATCAAGCCATCGACCAATAGACAATAGCTCCATCGACCGTGAATATTAATTACACGACAAGGCTGGTGCCGATAGCTTGCTATGAACGCAGTTCTGAAAATCGTGACTGATTATGCGAGTCAAACTTTGGGTATAAAACAGTTAACGGCGTTTAAGTTTAGTAAGCAAAAGTTTTGTGCATGAGTTGATGACTTAGTATGCTAATGAAAGTAAAGGATCATTCGGCAGGATCCGGACATTTCCCCTGGACTTTCGACCCCCCCCCCCCCGGATACATCCCCCGGACAGTTCGCCCCTGGTCAATTTCCCCTCCCTTTTAACATGGTATAGGACATTCCACCTTCCACCACCACCATCCGCCGATAGAAAGCGATCTACCGTTAACGTGTACAAAGCTGAGAGGTAGATCGGTTAGGGTCAGAAAGAAGTACAGGTAAGTGTCGTTTAAAAAACATTTCCCGCCTCCTGTGTTGGCTAGAGCAGGACCCCGGTCGTGGGTCGGTTATGGTTAGTAGTACGGGTTAGTGACAGTTTTCAAATTTTTGCTTTAACAGCCGGGCAGAAATGTCGGGATCCGGACATTCCCCCTGTACATATTCCTCCCGGACATTTCCCCTCCTAGACAATCCCCTCCTGGACAATCCCCCTCTCTAAGTTATTACACCACCACCGTCAGCCATAAAGCGATCTACCGTTAACGTGTACAAAATTGATAGCCGTAGTCTTGGTTAGGATCAGGAGTACGGGTTAGTGCCAGTTTTCCAAAAATCCCCAACCTCGTGGGTCGATTAGGGTCAGGAATACGGGTTAGTGTCAGTTTAAAAAAATTATCCGCCTCCTAGGTCGGTTAGGGTCAGAAGTATGGGTTAGTGCCAATTTTCAAATAAATTTGCTGCCTTGTGGGTCGGTTAGGGTAAGAAGTATTGGTTAGTGCCAGTCTTCAAATTTTCGTTTTAACAGCTGGGGGAAATCTCCTGGTGGGGAGGGAAATTGTCCGGGCGGGGGAAGTGTCCGGGGAGAAATGTCCTACACTCAAAATATCCCAGGTGCGGAGGGAAATTTTCCGGGGGAACTGTCCCAGGGAATATGTCCGGGGAAAATGTCTAGGGGGAAATATGCTATACTCATTTGGCGTTATTAGTCTCAAAGCGACGACAAAATAGTTTAGTTGAACCTTAGACATGTTCAAACCGTATCACTTGGACTTCAGTATTTTAAAGATTTCTATAAGTATAAAATATTCTGTACTAACACAGAGATACGACAATGACATCTGTTGTTCCTTGAAATGTTTCCTTAAGACATGGTCTTATTTCCTCGGGGGCTTTTGTCCCAGGGGTTTTTTGTCCGGAGAGGCTTCTGATGTGGCTTATTTCCGTTGCCACTTAACGGAAACGTCGTTCCTCATGAATAATCATGAATAATTGATAATCTTTAGTAACCAGCGGGTAACAGAAGAAAACTAGAAGAAAAGCCATATAGAAAGAAAATAAAACTCAACAGAATGACTAAATTTAACATCTTTGGCAACGCTACACTTCGTGGGCATGTTACATCGTGTTTCAAAAACGCGCCAACTTTGGCAAGCTGTAGTTTCGACAAGCACATACAGACTTATTTTGATTTTTTTATAAACAGCATCAGCACACTTTCAAAAATGATATGCTTATTTAACTTTTCTTGTCACTTCATTGTTATTTACTTTATTATTTTATTTGTTTTTTGACCCGAAAGATAACGTGTTTTCCTCGGTAAAACTGATGGTGGCTCTGAAAAAAGCCGGTTTTAGTTTAGCAGATGTTCAAAATGATGTCCTTTCGTCTTCATTCATGTACATTACCGCTCTCTCCAATGACAAACTGTTTCGTCAACGACGTTTTGTGATACGCTTGCTCATGTGGTTTTTCGTGCTAACTTATCCAATTAGAAACTCTAACTTCGACTTTTTGCTAAAATGCGTGGCCAGGTTCACTGCCTTCATTCTTTATTGCCACCTGCCACGAATTACAGTTTGAAATATCGTCTCAGTGGTCACTCTTTTGAATTACCACGTTATAGTTATGACCTTCGTCGTAAAAATTTGTTTTAAGATGCTTGTATGAGTTTAAATAGTTTTTTTGGTGCGCTGTTTGTTTTCTTCTGTCTTTTTCTGTGTGTTACAATTGATTTTATTCTTTTTTTTGTTTTTTTTGGCGCGTACATTTGTTACGTGTTCTGAATAAAGAGAGACATTATGTGTCAATGAGGCGCTGCTTCAAGTGCTAGTGGCACAACTTGCGCGTCATTTCCGTCGCAGCTATTTAAAAGCAAATGCAGTATCAATGACTATGACGAGTCTGTGATAAGTAATAAATAGCGAACATGTTAAAATTAACACTTACTCACTTAGAGACCGCTAACAAACTGTTTTGTCGACTTTTATTGGAAAAAATGTAAAGGTCAAATTTGGGGTGGACTAGATATACACAGCAGCATTCAAGTAAGTAAGTAAGTAAGTAAGAACGAGTATATCCGTGTGTGACACCCTCACTTCTTGCTTACACCCCTCTGATATGAAGTCCTGGATAAAACCCTGAAAGAAATGAGGGCAGGACTGTCTAAGTGAATTGAAATGAGTGGAGAACTGGCGCCATCAGCGTGAGTGATATACAGCTGCAGTACGGTAAGTGTGTTGGCTGTGTGTAGAGAGGCGAGTTGTGTCATGGGAGTTGAGTCGTTGTACAGTCGTTCGCTGTAATGAGTACTTGACGGCGCCAATGTCATTCACAACACAGTCTCGTCGCAACTCCACCTTGTGTATCGGTGTAAGTAAGTAAGTAAGTTTATTATGTGGGTACTAAATGAACATCTTGCGTGTGTAACTTTCCCAGTAGGTCACACTGCAATATTACACATTATATTTATGTTATGTTTTAACCCTTTAGACTCCAAAGGCAATAGTGATACATCGATTAGGCCTAATACGAAAGGGCCTGTACCATATCGGCCACAGACCATATCGGCCACAAACCATATCGGCCACAACCACATCGGCCACACGAAAAGACCATATCGGCCAAAAGGAATAACCATATCAATCAATCGGAGCTTGTCGGTGACGTTGCTGTTCCTGTGAGTGTCCGCCAAGCTGTTCTGTTTTGAGCTCTCCGAAGCCCTGACGCGAGGCCAAGATTAAATTGGCGCAGATCTTCCTCCACCGTTCTTAGCCAGGTATGTCTTGGAGGACCGATATAACCATATCGGCCACAAAAATGTACTGCTGTTGAGCGTCAACATTTATAAGCGGAGAGTAAAAGAACGCAACAACTGTCGACATATTTCAAAGCGCTTTCATGTGAGTAGATAATTGCTAGAGTAGTTGGAGTTTGAGCTACCATCCATTGCCTGTGTTCTCCGCCGACAGTAGGCCTAGAACAAGAACACGAGCTAAGCACAGTAGGAAGGCTGACTGACTCATTCCACAAGTAACGTAGCGCGGCGTCTTTGTCGTATCTGCTGACGATCGTCGACTCAACAGCTCATTTGAATATTGCATACAGACATGGAGACCGTACTTTTAAAATATAAATACCTTAGAAAGGATGCTAAAAAGGGCAACCAAAATACTAAATGGATGAAACAAAACAACAATGAAATAATTGGGATTTACTACACTAGAAACGACCTAATAGAGCGACATAAAATTATATGCGACTGTATATTTTTTTTTATATTTTCATAATCTATCAAAGTTTCTTGAAAAGGTGTTAGGCTAGACAGTGCAAAATATTCTTTCAGTAAATGAGTGGAATGACGCTAGAGCGGAAGTAATAGATAGTAAAATAATGGCGGATTTAAAAAAAACCTTACATTCATCTTCGCTATAACATGGGAGACGTAAGCTTCTTTCTGGCCTATCGTCTAATGCACGGTTTCACGTTCAAATTCAAGATACGGACACGAAACAGAGAAGTATCGTCACGATGACGCCAAATAAACTCGCCGTATATTTTGTGGCCGATGTGGGTTTGGCCGATATGGTTATGGCCGATATTAATTTTCCGTGTGGCCGATATGGTTTTTTTTGCTGTGGCCGATTATAGTCGCACCCCATACGAAGTTGGTACACTGGTAGGTAAAGATAAAGTAGATTTATATAGCGCCTAGTCGTGAAACCTCTAAGGCGCTCGGGCATGGATCATAATGTTACCTGCAATTTCACCGATATGCCTTTACGTCGTAAGCGTTCACCAGATGGCGCCGCCCCGATCTACATTCCCTTGACTTTGTGGTCATGAGATTTTTGATTAAACTTTTCAGAACAGCAAATAAGGACATCATAGATGAATGTCGCTCCTTCTGTCACTTCCCCTGCCAACTGAAATGCTAGAGATAAAAAGCAACAAATTTTGTAAGAAAATAAGTGTAATAAGAGCATGCTAAGATATTTCAATATCAGTGTATAAGCTAAACGTTTTTTTTGTTGTTGTTATTGTCACACTGTTATACACTGTAGTTAAGATAGTTAAGATAGTTCAGGTCATATCACTGGTTGTTTGTTTGATGTTTCAATTTTTTCTTTCTTTTATTTCTTCTACCATTCGTAGTGAATAAAGATGTTCATTTATCTACCCCGAAAGGATGAAAGGCTGAGTCGGCCTGGTTGGCTGACCTACGTACAGCGGACGGTTTACCCACATAAGTGGTCATCTATCAGCTGCAGGTCAAGCGCAGGACAGGGAAAGTTCGCCGGTCAAAGACCAACGTTCTACCGCTGTACCACAGAACCAAGCCCAGTCCCCTCCTCACTGTATCAAATGTAACAGCCCACCCATCAACGGCCAGAGTACCAATCACTCTATTGCTATATGAAGGTCCGTTGCTCTGCGGTTTTAACGTGGAGATTAAAGAAGGGTTAAACACTTTTACAAATACCAGGTGGGCCAAATCAACAGGACTAATACAGCTAATTAGAGCCTGTCATGTGTTGTTTTAGGTCGCCTGTTTGTAAGTTTGTTACAATGTTTGTTTGTAACTTAGTTTTAACCATGTTTATTTGCAAAGAACATTATAGGAAAACAGCTATAGCGAGCGTTATGAAACTTTCAGTATAGACGGACAAAATTATTGCTCTGGGATGATGCTGATATATTCGCCAGGTGGCAGCACCCTGCCACGGGACACGAGGAGATATTCGCGGTGCACTTGTTATAAATGGTATCTGTCTAATCGATCCAATTTCAATGCGTTACAATAATTAGAACATCGGGTTACTTTTTAGCAAATGCATGTTCAAGATGGTGACATTCTTGCTACCCACGTTTCGTTTATGTGTGAGTCAATCTCTGACAATCTTTCGTCGTAAACTCTTGTCAAAAACTATCGAATTTGGTCGGAATTAGCTGAAAAAAACTGCATTGTCTCCGTTTTGTTCGATTTATTCGGCATGTGTTAGTGGCAGCTTTGCTCTTGGTGATTTAATATAGGCTACACCTTTGTTCACCATCAAGATGGTTACAGTAAAATAAAATATATAACTTTACTAACAAACAAAGTATTTTGATTTTGTGTCACATTGTTTGATGTTGAACCTTAATAAAAGAACAAACGGCAGCTGTTCATAACAGAGAATTTTTTTAAATTAAATTTTATTTTTTAGAGCGAAATATTTTAGAAAGTGGAGAACAGCATCGTCATTCTGTGGAGTAGTGAGTGAATAAATGTGAGGCGTATCTGGCAGCCAAGGCGGAGGTTACTAATAACAGTGTGCGCATTCAAATGACAGACAGACTGTATCAGAGGTGCAATCCATCAGTCTGCGGCACAGAACTACGTCGAGGACGTGCTGAAGGTCCTTGGTCCATGCAGTCAACGACGACGGAATCATTTAAGCCGGTCTCGAAGGACGCCTATCTGGTGCACGGCACAGTGCCGAGCTGAGTTCTTGATGACTCTTGATGTTACGCAACGCGTTCCCGCCCACTTGTCGGTCGCCACGCGCCCTCTGTCGGCCGCACACTCAACTCAAGTTTCTCATTCGTGGGGACGTCCCATAGCACACGGCGCTGCCATGCACACGGCCGACTGGAGGTCCGCAAGTTTAGCCAGCTGAAGATAATGCAATAATCGCGTTGTTACGTCACGTCACGTCACAGAAATATCATATCAATGAGATAATTCATATTATAAAGTTATATTAGGAATGGTCGTCACAGTCTGCGCTTCTCTGTCAAAGCTACAAGCTGCTCGGTCGTATCTCTGTGAATTGCTACATCGACATCCCACGGAGTCACCACGTTGCGAAAAATTTGACACCTCAGTCACCACTGCGCAAAGGTCACTCAAGGTCATCCAGAATTTCACGGCTCGATAGAGCCCACACAATTTCTTATCACCGTTCCATAGTAACATGTCCCTCTATATACAACTTTATTCGCCAAATGGCAACAATATAAAAACAACAAACAACTTAACTAAACATAATAAATAAACAGTCCAATCACGTTCCAATAGCAGCACGTCTAATGCATGTATAAATGTTATTCACATTTGCCGAATAATTCTTGCAGATTAATTTTATTTCACTAGATGCGTTGTTGAGAAATAGCGAACAAATCAAGTTATCAGAATTCTT
>Ga0209149_1001912_pt1 | contig 11191 bp, 7 predicted proteins | sample WorMetTyACAVOLI2_FD_187423 | JGI IMG/M metagenome (GOLD analysis project Ga0209149, IMG submission 187423) | Marine gutless worms symbiont microbial communities from Max Planck institute for Marine Microbiology, Germany - Olavius algarvensis... ...
GTTTACGTTTTGTTGCTATGGTGACGTTAATGTTTATGTTATGAAAATGGCGAAGCTACCGTCACCAATGCTAGCGAGCGTTACGATGTGTAACGATAAAATAAGTAAATGAAATAGTAGAATTAATAGAATTAGGTGGTTTGGGATATCTTACACAAGTCACTGGAGCGCTCCTTAATGCAACGCGCCTCTGGTGACACCAATTTTAATGATTTTCCTGGGACAAATCGCCAAAGCTAGTGGGACAAATGCTAGAACTGGTGGGACATTTGTCCCACTAGTTACACAGTTAAAATATGCCCTTGTTATAATAATGTTTATTTAAGTCGTTCGGTTTAATTTTTTAATTTTATGCAGTAATTTTGACTCAGTTCGAACCGTTGTTATACTACAAACTTGAATGAGGAACCAGGTATCCGTTTGTTTTGGACCACCCTATGGTTAATAGCTACTTCCGGCATCCATCGAGTACTCGAGTATTCGATAGGATACTCGATAGAGTACTCAAGCGGTAAAAAGCTCGATTCGCACAGCCCTATTCGTATTCCAGAATGAAGTTTCGTATCTATGGATCGCTGGTGACGTCATCAGCTTTTTGTGTATAAACATTGTGGTATTATGTAGTTATTTGGCCTCGTAATTAGTATACGATGTCGTATTCGTACTTATTCAAGTATATAATAATTGGAGATACTGGTGTGTTATTACTGCATTTAGTGTGATTATGAAATTTAATATAGATATATGTCGTATGCAATATTTCCTCTCACTTGTTTATGTTTATTCATATGACTAACATGTACATCGTTGAAATATAGCAGCTGGCAGGCTTAATGTCTACCAAAAGTGACATTAATCGGTTAGTATTATTATATGTTAATAGCGAATGCTTCACTCTGCTGTAACTACTGATATGAATCTTGTGTCTTCTCACTATCCCCGTACTCTTTGGGGGACACATGCACATGTAGTTTCAGTAGTGATATTGCAAACCGGTCGGTCTAAATACCGCAGGACACCGCAGGATAGCACAGGACACTACAGGACAACCGGAAGAAAGAAAGTAATAGAAGTGTAAGTATAGACAAAAGTAATGAAGCAAAAGAGTCAGTAGGCCTAATCCCAAGTCGTTGAATGGTTGTTGCGTTGACGACATCAAACACTAACACATGAGTAACCGGCCGTGACTGAAGTCAGCTCTACATAAGAACAGCACGTCAAACCCACATAATAACCGATACTTAGGAGTAAGTGGCCATTGCTGCCGCGCGATTAACCGCCAATGAAGCTGAGTGTCGTCGTATTGATCTAGGCCTATCGCTCGGCATTGCTTACAGAACAATGGGAGATGCTAATTGGCAATAATTGCTTCAGTTACGTGAAACAACCGCATGCAACTATATAAATTGTGACCGTGCACATACCAACCACTGTATCTGTTGGCTTTGTTTATGAACATGTTTATTTGTTTATGCTGCGCAGAATTCGATGTAGGCCTAGATCATTTCTTTCTATATAGATAACAGTTGTTTTTCTTGTGTCCTGTGGTGTATGACGGTGTCCTGTGCTGTCCTGCGGTAATTAGTCCGACCCATTGCAAACTGGCTAATCCTAACTATAATCCTGTTTCAGGTTAGCGTCCCTGGAAGTACATGCAAGCCATAATCATCATCATTAGTTTGGGTTGTGGTCCTATATCAAAAAGTGAAGAAAATGTTAAGCCTGTGCCCACTAAGCCATCAGTGCGACGGTACTGGTGGCCTTCGGTAAATTCGGTGAAATGATTACAAGAGATCTGCTCCAAACTTGAATCTGTTTTGGCATGTGGTAAAATGCAGAGTGGATGTGCGATTGTGCGGATGTTCGAGCATGTAAAATGTGGATGTTGATGCTGAGGTTAAAGGTGCTCGTGGATCGGTTAGGTCAGGACCCTACCTCGTGGGTCAGTTAGGGTGGTTAGTATGGGTTAGTACCACTCTTCACATTTTTGCTTTAAGAATGCATTTTAAACATTTGAATGTGCAAATATCATTCTAGTTTTAGAAGTATTAAACATCTTAGTGAAATTTTGACAGGGCTACCCCCCCCCCCCTGCGGGAGCGCTAAATACAGGTGAGGTATAAAAATTTTGCGATGTTTGACCAGTAGGTTGCTATATCTCATAAATGATACAAGATAGTGCTATAGTTACTATGGAACACTAATAGGAATTCATATGCGATCTGTCAAAAAATTGCCATTTCCAATACATATGGCCGGCCGTATGCATAGCATCGGTGAGTCTATGCATACAGCCAGATTTAGTATATTTTACTTACTTATCTAATTACTATATAACTGTTGATGGACTTCGATGGGTACGGATTTTTACCACGCGACGCATGTGCATAGTGCGGACTATGCCGTGGCAAGATGTCTGTCCATCTGCCTGTTTGTCTGTCCGTCACACGCCGGTATTGAGTGTAAACGTTTATACATATCCTCAAAGTTTTTTCACCATCGGGTAGCCCCACCATTCTAGTTTTCCTGTACCAAACGGGACGTCAATATTCTGACGGGACCCCCCTAATGGGGGCATTGACTGCAAGGGGGCTATGAAAAAAACACAATTTACTATGGAAAGCGAATAGGAAACCACACCTAAGCATTTCGAATGGTACCAGTTTGAATGACCTTGAGTGCGATTTAACCCAGATTTCAAGGTCATGATATCATTCAACGTCAAATAACTCAAAAACGGTACCAGATAGAGCTATATTTACAATGGCAGACCAATAGAAAGTCGTATTTATGGTCTATCGAACGGCGACATTTTCAGTGATCTTGAACAACCCCTAATCCAGTTTTCAAGGTCATGCTATACTTTGACGTTGAATATCTCATAAACGGTTAAAGATACGGCCATAGTTATTATGGAAGGCGAATAGGAAACCGCACCAACCTTTCGAATGGTACCAGTTTTAATGACCGTGAAAGACCTCTAACCAAGATTTCAAGGTCATGATATTATTCAACGTCAAATAACTCAATAACGGTACAAGGTAGACAAATAAAAATTCATATGACCTATCGATCGGCTCCATTTTCAATGACCTTGAACGACCGCCCTACCCACAGTTTCAACTTCACGCCGTTTTTTGACGTTGAACATCTCAGAGACGGTACGACATACAGACAGTTTCAATGAAATACTAATAGGGACTAACACACGCCCTACTCAACAATGTCATTTCGAATGATCTTGAGTGACTAAGCAAAATATTCAATAACACGAAGCATCGCACGGTCTCTCTGCAACAGCTGAGCTTCTTGTTTCGATAAGAATTGGGCAGATTGGCATGATTTTGACTTTTGAGAAAGACGATGCGGAGTATTTTGACACATCGCATCAAGTGTTTGCAAATTTAGATTCACGGACAGTGGAAAAGCAGAACCAGCGGTCAAGCGTGACAGCAGTGAACTGAAGTATGTGTACGGCCGGGTTAGGGTTAGGTTAGCATCAGTGTTTCTGTGCATACGGCCGGCCATATGCATAGAATTTCATTACGTATGCACACGGCCGGCCGTATGCATAGCATCGGTCTTTCCAGTAACATTGAGTTACTATAGATTAAATACAAATAAAATTTGTAGAGCGCGTCTTAACAAAATGTCCACGGGTGCTAATAAATGTCAAAACGTGAGGTGAAAGAGATGAGTTTTTAAAAGATTTAAAAACCTATCAGTGTCCGTGGTAAGCTGAATACTGTCAGGTGAGGAATTACAGGCAGCTGGACCAGCGTGACTGAAGCAACATTCAGCAAATGTAGTTCGATAAGCTGAATACTGTCAGGTGAGGAATTACAGGCAGCTGGACCAGCGTGACTGAAGCAACATTCAGCAAATGTAGTTCGAGTGCGACGTTTGATGTAGTCAGCGGTGTCGGCGGACCTCAGACCGGGTCGAAGACTGGATTCAGCGATTAACTGCATATAGTTTGTGGCAGCTGTTCATGCGCCAGTCGTTGTTTTATCCATTTTGAATACTGTTTTTATTCATAACTTCTAAGTTTTAGCCAATAAGTGGTGAAGTTTTGATGCCGTGTACATGCTGCATGACTTTGAGGATATTCTGGATTCTATTTTTATATTTAGTCAGCGATTAACTGCACAGATTCCCTCGATGTATTGTGTTTAACGCGCGATCTGTTTGCAATAGCTAAGTTTCTTGTGCAACATAAAATTTACTTCTCTGTTCTGGTTGATTTTTTCTGCAGCTGTTGGCAAGTCGTGCCTGCTACTGCAGTTCACTGATAAACGCTTTCAGCCGGTGCACGATCTAACCATTGGTGTGGAGTTCGGTGCACGTATGGTCTCTATTGATGGCAAGCAGATTAAGCTACAGATTTGGGACACAGTATGTGCCTCGACTGTATCTGTTTTGCATTATGTGTTTTAATAGCTACATATTTATGCACTTCCTTTCTCATTAGTTGTTAAAACTGGATTGCACAAATTAATTATTAATCGTGCTAGCAACTGTTAAAAGATTTAACAGTTAAAACATTAACAACAGGACCTCACTAAGCTGATTTTTCTTCTGTATCAAACCAATGAAAACCGTTTACCTTGATTAGCTACCTGGTGTTGTCAACTGAGCGCAGTGGGCACCTGTTGTTGGCACTCCTCATTGTTGATAACACGTATGGTATGATGCGAAAGTCCAACAGGAGTGGGTCAGCTCCTTGTCACAGCGGCGATAGGCTTGTTTAATGTAGCAGCTGGCAGGCTGAACAATCTACCATAATTGACGTTAATTGGTCAGCAGTTGGTTAGTAGATCACTTATTCATTATGCCACCTACATTGTACATATACGATTGTTTATAATGTTGATGCATGACAGAGATCGAGGGCATTTTTCCAGGCATTATGAACGATCATAATTTATGATCGCATTCATGTTTTAATATATTTAACACATGATCAAAATGCACGAAATTATGTTAAAAATTGATTGACAATATATGGATCACAAAATAATTATGTATTGCTGCATGATTGTCAGTGTGTTGTATTGTATTGTCGTTCTCTTGGATTCGCCACCATCAGGCACAGTCGCTAACATATAAGTCCCAAATAAATTGAATTATTTTAGAAGTGTGTTTGAACTGGAAAACAAAACCAGTTAACTGAAATGCTATTGTTAAATTATCAGTAATATCATATCCAACTTTGAAATTCTCTAGTACATCCTTAGTCCTTACACCACCTGTTTTTCCATTGCATCTATCTTCCACTGTTACAGAAGCCAGCAATAAGCCGAGTGGCCCGTTTTATTTTAACTTAGTGGGTTATAACTGGCCCTCACAAACGCCTCTCGATGGCAACAGGCAGTGCTTGAAATGACTCCCGACTATAAGAGCTGGGTGGATTTGCTCGTATATGGGCACATACAACTCAGTCATGTGTTAACTTAATAATACTTAGTCTTTGGAGTTTGGAATGCTAACTTTTGTTGTTTTCTGCGGTTACCTACTGTAATAAAAAAGCTGCAGTAACTGAGCAACTATTGTTCTTAGAATAAACACAGCAAGAATTTATTCAGTGCATGTCTTGAGTGTCTTCGTTGATAGATTGTAGGCTAGACTGCGTACTGATAGTATTACTGCTGTTGCCGCTAGGCTGGTCAAGAATCATTCCGTTCAATAACGCGGTCCTATTACCGCGGTGCTGCTGGAGCACTCCTCGTCTATGACATTACACGGTGAGCTGTGTTGCATATTGGCAGGCCAACTCAGCCTTTCATCATTTCGAGGTGGATAAATGAGTAGTAAGCTGCAATTAGATGTCTGTGACCACAATCAGTGGTAGCGTGTTAGCGCCATCTGGTGAAACGCTTACGAGATAGAGGCAGGCATGGTGTTGTTTGCAGATAAAACTGTGATCCATTCCTGAGCGCCTTAGAAGTTTTACGAATAGGTGCTATATAAATCCATGTTACCTGTACCATTTCCTCATTCTCATTACTCTATCTTCATTTGGTGATGGCCTAATGTGGTCCCCGGGAGCTGTACAATGGACTTGATCTATTTTCTGGCCGTATGATGTAAAAGGCTTCCTGCACCAGGCGGCTTGCAAGATATTGGTACTAATTATTTCTAATTAATGTGCCGGTAACTTTAAAACTAAACATACATTACTGTAAAAACTCTGCGGAATTGTTCTGTGCATGGCCGTGTATCGTTTGCTTTCAAGAATTTTTGTACCCTGTTGATTCAGTTGAGTTCAACATGATGTTCTACTGTTATTTTATAAATCGCACTGTGTAGTTACACATGCAGTATGTCCATAAGTGGCACACTATAAATATTCATGAATTTGCTGGGCACACAGTGGCATATAGAAATGGACAAACCGGCTGGCTGCTAATTGTCTTTAGCTGGCTTTTTGACTCCATCTGCTTCCATAATGTCGGTCCATAATGTTTTGGTTAGTTATGTATACCACTCATTTATGTACAAGTCGGGTTGGAAGAACATGCATATCAGTATGGCACTTAAACTGAGACTGTATAAGTCACTAGTTACGTCAACAGTGCTGTATGCTGCACAGTTGTGGGTCATCTTTTCTGAGCGCCGTAAGGTTCGAGGCCCCGCACATCGTAGGGGCCAAAATCCAGAATTCTGCTTTGTAGGCGTTTGCAGTCGAACCAACATTTAGCAGTTTCTTTTGTGTCTGAAAATATTGATTGAATGGTTGTTTATTTTTACTGAGTTAATTGAACGACCAGGAAAGTTGGGGCGGCCCCACGTGGCACACGAGTTGAAATTCAAAATTCTGCTTTCTAGACACTGTGTTTCCAGGCCTGTAGAATATACATGCCACGTTTCATCGATGTCAGACCAGCGAGCCTTAGGGTTTTGGAATTGTTGATACTGCATGGATACACGGACGGACATTTAACTGGTTTTATAAGTCATCTCAAGGGAGAAAAACTCGGAAGCTGCTTGTCACAGGTTTCAATGGTGAACATTGGGCATAATGTGAATCTTTAGTAAAGTGAAAAGTGAGGAGGTCAGTTTGCAAACTCTGTTGACAGGTTGGACCTTGGACCACATGCCAGTGCCCTCTCAACCAACAGTATCAAGATGGTGAAGTGGTCCAGTGATGACAAAGTAATACGTCATGAGAACTGATAATGGAAATGCAAACGTGCTATGTGTTATGCTTAGACGAGACACTTTCAATCACCTGACAACCTGGCTGGATGATGCACGCCAACATTCGAGCTCCAACATGGTCATCATGCTCATTGGCAACAAAAGGTTTGATTGATTTAACAGTGATTGTAATTGTAAGTCGATAATATGCTCTTCAACTGAAGTTCTCAGAGGCATCTGTGGGCCTGTGTGGAGATGGGTTTTGACTCTGCTCTGAACTGGAACACTGTCTATGACTGATGGATGATGAACTGAAATGGATTGGAAGTGCATTCTAGATGGCTGCAACATAGAAACTCTATCAGCCACAACTGAGGGACAAGCGTGTCATGGTGTTCTACTGCCGACTACAATCCGGCAACCGGGTTTCGACCTCCCTCGGCAACAGTGGTCTCTGCTGAACCGTTTTCGCACGGAACAGGGACACTGCGGTGCCTGCAGAAGGAAATGGCGACTTACAGACACTGATCTGTGTCCTTGTGGCGAGACCCAGATGATGTCTCACACTGTCGAATCCTGTCCCCTGACAAAACTGAATGGCGGCTTATCTCGGCTACACTCTGCGGATGAAGACGCTGTTTCGTGGCTGACCACTTATGGCTCATGAAATGCATACGAGAAAAAGAAGACTGCCGACTGGGTGGATTTTTTTGAGCAAGCCAGACATATTTCGAGACACAGATGCAGATAGCAGTTGCTGAGATACACAGAACCAGTCTTCTTCTTCTCGTATGTGTATCATGAACCAAAACTGGTCAGCCAGGAAACAGCGTCTTCATCTGTAGAGTGCAGCAGGGATAAGCCGCCATTCAGCTCTGTCAGAGGACAGGATTCGACAATGTGAGACATTGTCTGGGTCTCGCCACAAGGACACAGATCAGTGTCTGCAAGTCACCATTTCCTTCTGCAGGCACCGCAGTGTCCCTGTCTCCATAGACTTTTGATGTCAACTGGTTGCAAGTCCAGCCACAGCGGCTTCCTGGATGTCAGTCGTAGCAATGGTGGGTTGAGGACATCAGGCTGGATTGGCCAACTGTCGTGTTTGACAGTTTTCTTCCCCAGTTTGTCGGTGACGAGCCAGTTTGACAAATGTACTTGTATTTATCAGCATCTGCAACAGCAATAATGAGAAGTAATAATGTGATGAGAATGTGATCATTATCGTGACAATCTTGCAGATTTCAAGGTTAATTAACACTACAAGAATTTATCTGATTAGCTGGTTGTAACTGGAGCTGTGGCTATCTGATCAAGCTGCAAATCCCGGATCATGCCATCGCCAAACTCCTAGTGTATTTGTTGATGCTTACTTTTGTTATCATTATTATTGTTATAATTATTACTAAATGAATGTTATTAGAGTATTGTTGAGTAAATATTACTTCAAGAACACTTTACAAAATTAAAATACAAAATAAAATCCAGTGAGCGCACTCAGCGCAGTTGGGAAAAACTTTTCCGTGCAGGCACGGCCAGAGGCACTGCCAGTGCCGCGTTAGTTCCAGATACTGTTACTGTTACTGCCATTTCTGATGTAGCGTTATTTTGAACATTATTTCTTCGCGTATGATGGTATTGGTAACGAGTAGCTCCTGGAGGCCACGTGACAGTCCAGAATGCCTGACTGTTCTGTTGCCAGTGCAACTGGCAGGTGTACTCGGTCACAGAAGGTCGAGGAATTTAGTAAGACTATCTTCGAGGCCTGTAAAGTCATGAGAAATAACATAGGTCATGGAGAGTGATTGTAATGTCTTGGCAGTTTTATAACTGTTTGCACAGATTCTTAATGGTGATGTAAAACCGATGATTTACTATGCGTCGAATCGCCGAGAACCGCGGACATTGGGCGGCTGTTGACAACACTTTCAACAAGCAGCCGCTTTTCTGTCTTGAACTGTCAGTGACGGTCTGTCACTTCACCTTTTCAATGCTGATAAGTTATATTTGCATAATTTTCGGTCACGGAAGATCAGTGTTGAAAAAGATGGGTCATCCTGAATCACGCTGTTAAATTCGTTGTGCTATGCTGATGGTGTGATGATGAATGCTGCAATAGAGTGAAACATTGGACTTGTAGTGACTTTATGGACATGTTACGGCGCCTTATAAGTTGTCATATTATTATTATTATTATTGCCTGTGTGCATATGCCAGTGACCTGGAAGCCAGACGTGATGTGAAGAAAGAGGAAGGTGAAGCGTTCGCACGAGAACACGGCCTCATCTTCATGGAGACGTCGGCAAAAACTGCCGCCAACGTTGAAGAGGTGGTTTACAGCTCTGTTGTTACATGTCAGATGGCAGATTTATAAACCAGGGGGCCCTCGGCACTATGGTGGTGGAGCCCTGCCATACGCCCAGTACCCTCCACTCTCCAGGTGGCAGACAGGAGCAAAGCTTATTTGACATCATAAATAATAATAGTAGTAGGCATAAAGTAGAGACCTGCGAATCGGAAATTTCTGTTCGAATCGAATCTCGAATTGAATCGGTGGCTACGAGTCGAATCTTGATCGAATCGGCGGATAGTCGTTTACAGCTTCAATGTTAAAATTTTGTTGATTGCCATATAGGAGTTTTGTTACTTTGAGTAATAATTATTACAGACGATAAACAGAGATGTGCGGATTTGTAAAAAATATTGCGCGATCGCTACTAGCAGTAGTGTGCATGCTCTAACTACAAGTACATGAATTAATTAAACTCAATATAAATCCCAGTAGCAATGCCAAGACGATTGAAATTTGTCGTTGAACAGTGAGTGTTGTTTATGGTACGACGGCAAACATGGCAGGCGCAGCGATTCGAAAATTTCGAATCAGCCCGTCACTTTCGAATTGAATTGCATCGGGACGTCCAATTCGAATTCGAATCTCGAAGCTTCGCAGGTCCCTAGCATAAAGAGTGTGCCGAACAGCTTGCAATTAGCGACTGGTGAAGTTTGTGATATAGATGATATTGAAGTTGCGCACATCAGATTTGCTTATTTATGTCTTGTGTTAATGTTAGTATCATTGTTTTATGTAATTAATGTTAAAAACTTCCATAGAAGTTTGATTATAGTAGTAAGAATGACACCTCTAAAACAGCAAATATCACCGATACCATTTTCAATACAAAAAGGTGATAATACTTAGCAGCAAATTAGATTGCTGCTAAGTATTGTCATTTTTTTCTATTGAAAATGGCATCAGTGGTGGGGTGGCGCGGTGGCTCTGTGGTAGGGCGTCGGACTTGCGATCTAGGAGTCGTGGGTTCGAAGCCCAGCCGCGACGCTGCTGCGCAACAACCTTAGGCAAGTTGTTCACACCCTACTGCCTCTGTCACCAAGCAGTATAATTTGGTACCAGCGAAAGCTGGGAAGTAAATAGGCATATCGCGTGGTGCATCAACCTGTATCACGTGGTCTCGCAGTGTTCGCTGATGCCTGGCTGTCGGGTTGGCTTGCTGAGATCAGCGCCGACTTACGGGAAACGGTAGCGCATTAGAGGTGGTGTTTCACGACGATGCGCTATACAAATCCACGACTTTACTTTACTTTTTACTTTATCAGTGACATTTTTTTAAAGGTGTTATTCTGAACCCAGTGATTAAACTACTCAAAAGTAGGTGGTAGAGCTCTAAACTCCGGTGTTGGTATTGAGCTGGTTCACCAGTGTGACGGACATTTATCTCAATAGCGGTTGATACAATGTGGTGCACACGAGTCGCTCGGTGAAATACACTGTGGGCCATAAAAACGGAGCCAGTTTTATTTTATTAACTCTAACTTGTATTGGCTCAACACAACTCTAGTACAATGTACAACAATGCAATTATTTCCAGATAAAAACTAAAAGAACTAAAAATTAATTTAAATTATTGTTAGATTCTGCCACTCCAGATGTAATGGTCTCGGAAGATGTACCTATGTTGCATGAAGTAACCAGAGCGATCCGACGATTGAAGAATGGTCGAGCCGCAGGTGCAGATGGCATAACTGCAGAACTTCT
>Ga0209149_1001913_pt1 | contig 11186 bp, 5 predicted proteins | sample WorMetTyACAVOLI2_FD_187423 | JGI IMG/M metagenome (GOLD analysis project Ga0209149, IMG submission 187423) | Marine gutless worms symbiont microbial communities from Max Planck institute for Marine Microbiology, Germany - Olavius algarvensis... ...
TAAAAAAATCGAAGCAGCTGAACCCCCACATAAGAAAAAACTGCTCAGCTTCTGGGGGCTCCACCCCAGCCCCCCGTTTTTGGGGGCTTTGCCTTCATAGCCCCTACCAGGGGCTCTGTCCCTGGACCTCGCTGGGGGACAAGGCCCCCAAACTTCAATTTCTGTCGCCGCCACTGCACAGTGAGCGAAAATCGCAGATACATGTTAGGCCTAAACTGCGCTAAAATTACTCATAAAACTAAACAAGATAATACTCTGTGAATACTAAATTTCAAAACTGGCCTGCAGTAACGTATAAAACGTTGAATAACTTGGTTGCGTCGCGAAGAATGACAACAACGATTGCTGCAAATACAGCACACCACGTTACATACGCGCGCGTTCATTCAATTAACAGACTGTGAACATGATGAGATTTTCCTCAAAGCAGTACGTCCAAAGCAAAAGGCCAAGAAAAGTTTTGTGAGTATTTTATACTGTAGTATTCAGGAAAGACAAAGCATACAGAGATGGTAGGTCTACACTGATACGAAATACATTGTGTAAAGTTAACATAACGTAACATAAGATAACGTAATCTCACACGTTTAAAATTGAATATCGGTCTATTGAAAAAGTCTGTTGAGGTGCGTTGCGCTAGCTGCCATCTCACTCTTCTTAATATGAATTTCTAACACCCTCTCCATCTTCTACCCGACGGATACGTCGTCAGACCCTCATGCCAAAGTTTTATTTTTGAAAATAAATTCTATAATATTTTTATTGCTACGACAATAACGTTTACGGCAGATCAGTTCCTCGTACGTCGTATGTTATCGTAGTCAGACAGGTCTAGATTTACTCACCGTTTTGCTGCCGACGACGACCGGCGGCTTACTCAGCAGCTGATCAATGACGTGGATCACTCCATTGGACGCCAAGAGATCTCCACGTATCACTCGGGCACGCGGATTGAATCCACGAAGACGAAACTTCAACTCCTTGCGCTACAAATCAACAAAACCAAGACAACATCATTTTATGAACAACTGGAACGGCACTCGGTAGAATGCATTACCTCGACAAAGGTCGTTATGCGACAGCTCAGTTAGTATGTGTTTTTGTTGTGCTTGACCTTGACCTTTGACCTTGAGCATCTACAGCTTACTCAGCTCTTCCCGGTCGTAGGCGCCATCTCTTCACCAAAGTTCGTCAAAATCCGCCGTAGTCAATAATCTGGGTAAAATCCGGATACGGATACCGCATCCCGTTTATGATCCGTATCGCCCCGAAATTAAACGCAGTCTTCCGTGATGCACACGCTATTCATTCATAAATTTTTATTAAAATCCGTCCATTACTTTTAGCGCTATCTGCGTTGCAATTTTGAATACAGTCCGGATCGAGGATCCGGAGTCTGATCCGGATCCGGCTCAAAACGTAAATTACATCGTGCAGACCTCCGCAGCTATCGACCCATAAAATGTCAACGAAATCCGTCCATAACTTGTTGAGATATCCCGCTAAAATTAAAAAATCCGGTGTAAATCCGGTTCCTGGATCCGGACTATGATCCGGATCCAGCTCAAAACCTAATCAATTCGTTCAGGCCCCCGTGGCTATCGACCCATTAAATTTCATCGAAATCTGTCCATAACTTCTTGAGATATCCCGCTAAAATTCAAAAATCCGGTGTAAATCTGGCTCCTGGATCCGGACTATGATCCGGATTGGGCTCAAAAATTAATCACTTCGTCCATATGCATCTTTATTCGCCATACACGCAAAATTTCATCCAAATCCATGCACGCGTTGTTGAGTAATCTTGCTAACAGACAGACAAACGCCGCCAATCGCATTTACCTCCTCCTTCGTCGGAGGTAAGCAAGCATGGGCGCCCGCAGGCAGGGGCAAAATAAGCTTATACATTGCGTCCGAGGCTCTGCCCCAGCCCATAGTGAGGAGCTTATAGCGCTCCCGGAACCCTTTAAATTACCTCAGCAATAGCTGAGCTTCTTGTAAAACTATATGCATCTTTATTCGCCATTCACTCGTTCACAACAAGCGCAGTGTACAAAGTAACTGCAGTGTGAACAATTGCTGTCGCCCGGTTATCTGGACAAGAAGCTCAGCTATCGCAGACAGCCCGTGTGATGCTTCGTGTCTGTCTGTAGTTAGCTTCAATAGTACGATACCTCGAGCACAGTCTTTTATTGTAGGCTGAAAGCCTATTTATTGTAATTACTTTTGGGGCCGAAAAATCAATCTTTCCGGAATAAGTCCGGCAAAGCGCAGCCGATCCAGACCAAATTCGGTATACGTAGACATGTCAAGGGGTGACAACGTTCAGGGAATTTGGGGCGCGATCGGCCCATTTTGGGCAAAATTGGGGCTGGGACGAGTCCCGCCAAAGATGTCTGAAAACGCGAAATTCTGAGAACGAATGTACTTTCCCACCAAATATCTTTGCATCTACCCCCAAAATCACCCCAAAGCCCCATTTTGAGGGACCTTTCAATGCGAAACCTATTATAGAGAGAGCCCTCCGTCAGTCGCACGTTAATGGAGCTACGACGCTGAAACTTTACGGTTATATAGGTATAGGCAAGTGCTTGGGGTGTGTCTAAATTTTTCCGCTACAGGGCGTATGGGGGGGGGGCGCAGGGCCCCTTAATGTAAATTTGGGACTTCCTATTATTTCGGAAACTACTGGAGCTAGAAAATTGAAATTAAAAACACAATTGCATGTGGTAAAGTACTCGCTTCGGATACAAATTTTTTTTCCAGTAGGTGGCGTCCAGGGGGCACGGACCCCTTAATGTAAATGTGGGACCCCCTAATATCGCGGAAACTACTACAGCTAGAAAGTTGAATTTAAAAATACCATTAGATGTGGTAAAGTACCCGCATTTGGTACAAAAGTTATTATATTATACGACACAACATGAGGACGGCCGCCATATTGATTTTCGACAAATGTCTATCTCCGAGGCAGACTACGGCAGTACGGCTAACAACTGCAAGACGGCTTTCAGCCTACATGTCGTCGAGAGCGCTAGCGACGACTACAACTTCTAGTTATTAGTTACTTCGGCTTCAGATTTACCAGTGCGTACAATTAAATTCTCTTCTGCTGTCTTCGGCGTAATATCGAAGCTTTCTGTCATAAACAAGATTCAAGTGGCGCTTCGTCGTCCATCTCCTGCGATCAACAAACGCTGCTGCTTACTGCATTACTCCACCGCCGAAATGTAGACAACACTCGACGGTCCAGCTGTCGTCGATGCCAAAGCTAGATATTTATCGAAAATCGCGATTTGTGCACCATTAGGGGTCTCCGTCGGAATATTTCTATAATGTTCGGTATCGAAAAATAGAATGGTGTGGCTATCCGATCATGAAAAAAGTTTGAGTATATGACTATACTCGTTTTGATATACAATACACGAATGTGACAGACAGCAAGACGGACGGAAGGACAAGCGGACAGACACCAGACGGACAAATATCATAGGCCGCGCTTATGCATAGCACCACACGGCAAAAAGTATACATTTCTGTCTATTGTATTTATATTAGACCAAACCTGCAGTAAGGAATGGGGTCATCCTGGTCCAGGTATGCAAATCGATATATTTTTCTTGATAACATGCACCAAAAACAATTATCACATTTTCGCCCCCAGTGACCTTTACTTTTGACGTTTTGATGTCAAATTGCTCCGCCAGTTATTACTGTCGTATAGGCAACTTCTCCTCCAAGTTTGAAGGTTGTATGGTTTTCGATTTTCAAGTTAACTTTGGGCACGACAGACAGACAAATAGATGGATGGACAAACAGACGGGATGTAACGCATAATGCGGCCTCCTGGGAGAGGGCCACATAATAACGATACAGTTGTGCAGATATACATTTATAGCAACTAAAAACGCATGCTAATTTTTATTTAATAAGAATAATACTGTGAGAAATTCTTACAACCTTATAGAAGAGTTTTGCAGAAGTGCCTTCAAGCATGTAGAAGTCTGTAGTATTGGTGAAATTAGACAGCGTTAGCCAAGAAGCAATTAGATGCTGACGCAGAAGCTGTCTTGCCGACTCAGCATTGTTGAACAAATCACGAATCTGCAAAATGTGGCAACAAAATTTCTGAAATTCTATGTTGCACCGTGTTATAACTGTTAAATGATACAATTCTGTTGTTGCTTTTAAGTACAAAGGCGTACCGATGAACTTTTGATGTCAGTATTTGATTTAAAATTTTAAACTAGAAAAGGTACTCGACCCAATGGGCTCAACAAGAAATTCAGCTGTCGTAGAGAGACCGCGCGACGCTCTGTGTCATTGAATATTTTGCTAAGTCACTCAAGGTCACTCAAAATGACACTGTTGAGTATAGGGCGTGTGTAAGTTCCTATTAGTATTCCATTAAAATTTTGTCTGTATCCTGAGATATTCAGCGTCAAAGACGAACGGCGCCATTTTCAATGACCTTGAAGGACCCCTACCCCCGGTTTCGTGACCTTGAAACCGGAGGTAGGGGTCCTTCAAGGTCATTGAAAATGGCGCCGTTCGATAGATCATGCACGACTTTCTATTGGTCTGCGATTGTAAATTGGCGACGTTCGACAGACCATATACGATTTTCTATTGGTCCGCCATTGTAAATATAGCTCTATCTTGTACCGTTTTTAAGTTATTTGACATCGTGACCTTGAAATCTGGGTTACAGGTCACTCAAGATCATTCCAACTGATACCATTCGAAAGCTTGGGTGCGGTTTCCTATTCGCCTTCCATAGTAACTATTGCTCTATCTTGCACGTATTCCTGTTATTTACGACGTTGTAACTGATATCGTGGCGTGGCAAAGGTCGCGATGCGGAAAAAGCAATTAATAGTATCACTGCGCGTATTCGTTTGTGGTTAAAACATATTTCTAGGTCTTCAGTTACTTCTTTTCGCAGAAGGCATACAATAACAAAGTAGATGGAGTCAAGGTGGCGATACTGCTGTAGTATACCTCGGTGTCGTTGAGTGACTTATGGAAGCCGGCATCTGTAGCCATGAACAGTGTGAACGGTCCGTGGTGCGTCAATGCGCTCGTGTAGACGGACATCAATCGGACAACGTAGCTGAACTCACCTCGTAACTCGGCGTCGTTTTCCTCTAAGTCTCTCGCCCTCTGCATTACGAAAGCATTACACAAGTCTTGACTCCCAGTCAAGGCCGGGGACATCATAAGATTTACACAAATCCGAGGACTTTTGGAGGTTAACCCTTTAGACTCCAGAGGCAATTATAGTGCCACATCAAAATGAAGGTGATACACTGGCCGTTGCATAGGTGGGCTCTTACATTTGGTACAGCGAGGAAGGGACTGGGCGGGGCCCCAGCCCGCCCAGGCCCCTCCTAGCTGTACCAAATGTAACAGTCCACCCATCAACGGCCAATCACCGTATTGCTGTATAACGTCCGTTGCTCTGCGGTTTTAATGAGGCCATAAAGGGTTAACGCACCTTTGAAAACAGCACCGCGCAGGTTACTATTACTCATGAATTGATCGAAATATACCCCTGAAAATTTGGAACCACTAGCCATAAAACCTGGCTACGTGTTCTGCAAATATAGACACGCCACTAGCAGACTTTTTAGGCGCACAGAGTGCGACAAGTTGCGCACTGCAATTTTTTTTAGCTTACAACCAAGTTACAACGGCGAAGAGTAATCTGCGTAACACGTGGCAGTGTGCTGTTTCACACATTTTCAATGTACGTGGCACAAATGTGAATTTTATCTGTGCTACTGACAATGCATCCCTGGATACAGTGATAGCAACGAGGCGTACCAAGTTTTTGCAGAGTCTACAAGATGTCCACGGTCAGCATCCAGTGCTGCATAATTTGTATGCGCGCATTAGTAAACGTGAGCTGTTTTGGTTGAGAACTCTGACAGATGATTGAAGTGTGATTTTTGCCTGATATAGTTCTACTGTTTATGTTGTGTGTTCTAGTCTGTCATTTTTCTTTTCTTCTATTTTCTCTCTCATTATATATTTTCTGTCTGCTGCCTTATGGCGAATAAAGATTTTATATATAGAGCCACTACAATGCGCTGCTGTTAACACACACACGCACCTCACACACACACATACATGTACAGCGTCTGTAGACAAGTTACTGGAAACGATCTAACATCGACAACAAATCCGTAATGTTCGACACACAAATCGCAATGTCTCTGCAACCAAGTGACGGTATGCAATGGAGCTTTACTTTCATTTTCATACCAGCATTATTCAATGCAGTAAATAATTAGTAATTAGGCCTACATGTACGTGTTGTACATGTAGAATGATCAGCTAGTCTATCCACTGGATCACAGCTGCAGATAAACAAGAGGTCAAAGTAATTTGACAAAAAGTGCCTCACGGGGGGCCCATTCCCCGGTTAGGGGTCACCCCAGGGGGTCGAAAGTCGTACCATTGAATTCCTGGGGTAGGGTTTCCTATTAGTGTTCAATAGTAACTATAGGTCTAGGATGCACCGTTTGGCCACAGTGCACGCGCCTGACAACCAACCAACGACCAACGACCAACGACGTCACGACACAACCTATCTCAATAAGCGCCTCTTTTACTAACGTAAAGTGATGCGCTTAAAAACTAATACTGCAGTTCATTAATTCGCATTAAATTTCATTTGCTGGAAGTCGTCTCTGCGACCCTGATCTTTCTTCGTGTACCACCTGCTAACATTTCAGTGAAATGCTAGCACTAAGCTGTGCAAAAAACAGCTCATATTTCATTATTCAAGAAAATGGACCTATACGATCACTGACTGTTTTATTGTTATTTCTCTATGGCAAGTAGGCTGCGGGGAATTGTAAATTCTATCTGTATCGGTAGATAACCTGGATTAAGTTGCCGTAACAGACGCGACCACTGCCGATGTAACCGCTCTTACACACGCACCTGCAACACGAGTCATCAACGCAGCGAGATGGCGCAGTGCACTGTGCCAGTAATGTACGCGGTACTCACGTGTAGCATGTCATACAGAAATTATATGACACAACAGCAGCGCTCACATTATATGTTGTGCGTTTACAAGACCAGGTTTTTTCGGCGAACGTAACGTAGTATGTCATCACAATTCTGTCTGTCGTCTGTCTGACAGTCTGTGACGTTGGTGCAGCCTATTCATAGGATTGAATTGTTCGTCAATATTTTTGCACCACGTTGTAAGCTGAAGCATTCGCATTTGGCGTTCTTGTCGCCAAAAATTCCGACCATCGTCCGACGCCCCCCCCCCCCGCTTAACGGTGGCGTCGAATACATGTGAGGTATGAAAATATTGCGATTTTCGACTAATATCTTGCTTTATTTCGGAAACGATACAAGATAGGGCCATAGCTACTAGGAAACGCGAATAGGAACTCGTAGAAGATCTATCGAATGGTGCCATTCTCAAGTACCCTGAGTGACCCCTAACACAGAATTCAAGGTCACGATATTATTCAGCATCCAATAGCTCGAAAACGGTAACAGATACCGGGTGGGCCAAAATTATAAACGGGGCCAATGCAGTTTCTTTTGTCGTAGTAAAGCACGTTTTAGAGAATTTATTTTTGGCAGGTGAAATAACAGTTCAGTTACGCACTTTGAGAGGCATAAAAATTAAATAATTAGCTAATGTTTTTCTCTGTAGTAGCATTTAGCTGTTTTACTTAGTCACAACTTTTACAGTAAAACGATTTTATTAACAAACAACTTCTATGGTAAAAAATTATCTGCTTTTGCTAGTATTTATTTGTTAGCATATGTAATGTACTGTAATCTTTCTGGGGGAATAGCTACCTGTTTTTGCTGAAATAACGCGTGTTGTATTTTCTGGACTCGAGTACAACACGACTTTCTTTACAAATAGGCCTATCAGCCTGATTGATAGACGTGGCGCCCTCTAGCGTGTTACGCTTTCATTAAGATAAAATTGGCATCATGTCACTTGCTGTTCAATGTAGTTTATACCTGCCAAAAATCAAATGGGTTCTCTTGTTGCAAGGAAAAAATGTAAGCTGGCCCCGTTTAATTTGGCCCACCCTGTAGAGCTAGTGGCAGATCAGTAGTAAGTCGTATGTAATCTATCGATCGGCGCTATTTTCAATGACCTTGAACGACTCCTAACTCAGATTTCAAGGTCACGCCAATATTCGACGCTGAATATGTCAGTAACGGTACAACGCAGACTCATATTTAGGCATATAATTGATAACTAGTACATCCTTACACACGCCCTGCTCATTGGTGTAATTTCAAAAGACCTTGAACGATAGACCTGATTTAGCCATTTTTTTTAACAACACAGAGCGTCGACAGCTGAGATTCTTGTTTAGGCACTTGTTAGGTACACTGGCATTACCGGAAAACTTTACCATCCCATGTTGTTGACAAAGGGTTAAGGTTCGGGGTGGTAATAAAGTTTCACAACCAAGGCGTCATTTAGGAGATAAATAGAATTTCCCGGTAACGTTCGCCTATCTCATTTACTGCTGAGTTTCTTGTTAGCACATAATTACAGCTGATCAAAGTGACCAGGTCGATGTATCCCATAGCATTTCTATTTCATACTGTTTTGCCGCGCAACGCTATGCATAACGGCGGTCTATGCTATGGCGCGGTGTTCGTCTGTCTGTCACGTTCGTGTGTTGTATGAGAACGACTAAAATAATTCTCAAACTGGTTTTCACATTCTGGTAGCCCGCCATTCTAGTTTTTGCACACGAAATATTACGGCGAAATTCTGACGGGTTCTCCTTAACGAGGGCGTCTATGCAGGTGGGGTATGAAAAAATCGCGATTGTCGACTAAAATCGCTTTACCTGGGAAACAATACGCGATATGCCATAGTTACTGTGGAAAGCCAATAGGAACTCGTATACACGATATACCGAATGGTGCTATTTCCAGTGACATTGAAAGTGGCCCCTAACTCAGATTTCAAGGGAATCACAGACGGACTGACCATCCTTTCACGCACAGTTCTTCCGTAGTACGTTCATAGAGTAAAATGCGCGTATGTACAGTCTATACCAAAACCCGGCAACGTTTTAGTTCTTCCCCGCATATACGCGTATTCAGAGTCGTTACGTACACACGTTTAACCCTTTAATGGGCACCGGTAATTATAGTGCAACATCGAATAATATGAAGTTGGTACACTGGCCGTTGATGGGTGGGCTGTTACATTTGGTACAGCGAGGAGGGGAGTGGGCGGCGACGGGACTGGGCGGGGCCGCAGCCCGACCAGACCCCTCCTTGCTATACCAAATGTAACAGCCCACCCATCAACGGCCAGTGTATACCAAATACCGTACTGCTGTATAATGGTCCGTTGCTCTGCGGTTTTAATGTGCCCATTAAAGGGTTAACACGTACAAACCAACTACGCTTGCACGGACTATCAATGTCATCAGCACTAGGTGCCTCTGATTCAGTATCACTACTGAATGCGCGCGCGTTATAAATGCGTGTATAATAGTCATACACACTAGAGTAACTTATCAAAATGTTCAACAACACGGAGCACGCGCGGCCTCTCTGCGACAGCTGAGCTTCTTGTTAGGCGTGGTCATCACAACGCGAGCGGTGTCAACGACAGCATCAAAGTTGTTGATAACAAGGAGCGGCCGACTAAGACTTTGTTTATATTCCACTTGATCGTCGTTTCAAATACTCGTGACGTGCCCGTTTTCCCAAATGTCTTGATGGCATCTTGTTTACCTCCGACAAAGGAGAAAGTAAATGCGTTTGCCCGCGTTCGTATGTTTGTCTGTCTGTCTGTGTGCAAGATTACTCAAAAACGCGTGCATGGATTTGGATGAAATGTTGCGTGTCGACAAATGTCGGGACATGGAGGAACTGACTAATTTTTCAGCCCGATCCGGATCATAGTCCGGATGCTGGAATCGGATTGCAACGCGGAATTTTATTACGTCGGGAAAATTTCACATATGCGTAGTGGCGCGGCCGGTTGCTGCAGCGAGGCGTGGTTTTCAAATGGTTTTATTCACCGCGAGCCGTGGAAACACCTTTATCGGAGGTACGTGCGCTCTACCGAGTGCCTTCTAGTTGTTGTTATGATTATAGGAAGTAAGCGTATAAAGCAAACTGAGAGTAAGTGACGCAGAGGACATTACTGGACTTGCCAAGGACCCGTAACTGTGCACGTGGCGTTAGCATGACACAGACTGCTATTGAACGTGCAGGCATCGATGAGCTGACAGCCGTCAGTTTCAGTGTAGTTCTCGTAGCCGTCAAGACATTCGCATCGACTCTACAACCAATACAACGTACACGTGTCGTATTCGTTAATCGTGAGCTTCACGAATTGCCGGTTTAGTGCAGTGGTAACACGTTTGACTTGATCGACGTAGCTACGCTATGCCCACTTAGTGCCTGAGTGGCTGACCGTCTTTGGACGGGTAAACCACGTCGGCGCAGAACCAGGCACCCAGGCCTACACAGCCTGAGCCCGCCCTCTGTGGCAGGCTGAATGAGTACCCGGCGCAAGCTGGGAAAGTAAACAGGCACATCGCGTGATACACCATTACACCAGCCGGTATCTGTGGTCTCGCAGTGTGATGCTGGGACTGGCTAGCGGAGATCAGCGCCGACTTAGGGGAAGCGGTAGCGCATCAGAGGCGTGTTCACGACGATGAGCTATACAAATCTATCGTTACTTTATTTCACGCCAGCCGTAAAATACGCAAGGTAACTGCTTAATTTTACATCGAAACACGTTTTATGAACTACTGTATTAAATTATCATAAGCCTATTATGAATTAATAAGTTTAATGTGTGGTGCAGCATTCAGACGGTTGGACTGTTACGGTGGACACTCTTATATTAAAACACAAAAAAATTAAACCAAGATTAAACTCGGGATAACTCCTACTCTCGGATTAGTAAATTCGCGAGTTAACCCGAGTTCATAAAACCGGGCATAACAATTTCAAATTTAATTGTTTTACTAAAATAGAATAAACTAGACGCTGGCATGTGACGATATCATGCCAACCGGATGGACGCCCGTCGCAGCCAGTTCGACCTTGGAAGAGTGGTCGCGTACATTAGCCGATGGCAGCAAAGTAGTTGTTTTAGAATTACCGTATTCTACGGAGTTCGGGCGGGAGAGCAGAAAGTTGGC
>Ga0209149_1001914_pt1 | contig 11184 bp, 6 predicted proteins | sample WorMetTyACAVOLI2_FD_187423 | JGI IMG/M metagenome (GOLD analysis project Ga0209149, IMG submission 187423) | Marine gutless worms symbiont microbial communities from Max Planck institute for Marine Microbiology, Germany - Olavius algarvensis... ...
GGCTGTTACATTTGGTACAGCTGCACAATGAGGGGACTGGCGGGGCCAGAGCCTGTCCAGACCCCTCCTCGCTGTACCAAATGTAACAACCCACCTATTAACGGCTGTATAATGGTCTGTTGCTCTGCGGTTTTAATGTGTCCTTTAAGAGTCAAACTCAGTAGAAACTCAAACTGCACAACGACAGAAGTAAGAAACCGTGAGTGAGCTAAGTTTCTAGTTGAGTCTTCCATTTGTAACATTAATTCATCGTCTACGCACTGTTAGCCAATGATATCGACCTTTAACCTCAAAACTCGTCTGCCAGTAACAAGTGACACAGGTCACCTTAACATCAATTCTAGGCTTGCTGAAGCTGTCAGTGTCTGAAGATAAACACCGTAGTACTGACACGAGACTTTGTAATCCGAAACCAGTCATCAAAACACAGCCGCCCAGGCCCCTCCTCGCTGTACCAAAATGTATCAGCCCACCCATCAACGGCCAGTGTACCAATCACCGTATTGTTGTATTATGGTCCGTTGCTCTGCGGTTGCAATGTGTCCTTAAAGGGTTAAACTCCGCTACAACACGCACAAGAAATTTTACAGTATATTCTCAGTTTGTGTATGCATACGTGTATGCAGTGTGCAGTGGCGTATTTAGGATTTCAGTAAGGAGGGGGCGACGTGCCCGTAGGCGTCGACGGGAGTTGGGTGTGGTGGAGGGGGCTGGGCCTCTTCCCCCCCAAAATAATTTTTGTCCCCAAAGTGATAAGTTTGGGTGCATTTTGCCGTAGTTTGTAACAGGCAGAATACACGGACAGTCACTAGAAGCCTTGGGACACGCATTTTACAGTTCAATCGCGAATCGAAGCTTACAAAAACAGTTCAAAAATTATCAAAAAATTTGCGGTCAGACCAGGGGGGGGGGCGGTCGCACCATCGCCCTCTCCCAAATATATGCCACTGGCAGTGTGCTTCACAATTCAGATCCGTAGTATGAAGGATTTCAAGCAGTACAAGTACGCATGAAGGTTTGGTGAAGAATATTTCGGGAGTTGACTTAGCGATCAGTGTTTGCAGTTTTCAACTCACTGTTTCATACTGCTGAGAATAAACGATAACAGAAACACTCGGATGAGAGCAACGACATATTCACTGCAGCCAAAGACCGTCTAAACCATGTTATAACATGAACAAGCAGCAGCCATGCAGAACATGCACAATGTTTAGCAGCAGCAACAGCATTAAAACCACAAACCACAATTTTTATAAAACAGCCAAGCTACCAAGCTATACAGAAACATTACAATCAGCTGCACAAGTGACTGAAGCCTTGCTAACATCAGGAGAATTTCACAGGTGCTTCAACTTTCATAAAGCATAACACGAGAATGTTCCATACTTACGATTTTTCGCATACCGTACACTGTTTTAACTCGGTACCGTAGTTAATTTCATTATTTCATTAAGATGAGCGACTGAGAATTCTGCACTGATGCTGAGAATGCACACACACCTCACAAAACCGAAAACTACACGGACTTGGACTAATTACAGTTGGGTTGTGCCAGTTCAAAACTTGCCAGTAATTTAACCAACAAACACCACCACCAAAGCTATGTACCACAACATCTGTCTCAAAAGCTGGCACCAAATGCTTATACACTGTTAGCACGACATACTACTGCAATACACAATTCACGTAAGTGTGGGGCGTTTATTGATGCCACGAGCAAGCTCCTGCTGCAAGCATACATCTCACAGATGTGAGGGGCGGGGGAACATCTCACACCCTTGGTGGCGGCCACTCCCCGGTTCGGCGACAAATAAACAGATGGACAGCACTGTTGCATAAAGCTCATGCTTTGTAACAGGAGCTTCATAATATTAAACACGCTAAGTGACTCCAAATTATAACGGCTGCTCACTGGTTAATTTATCAGCAAACTGTTCGTTACAGATGACGACATTAACGTACTGAATTTATTACGAGTAGACTATCCCATAACTTTAGAACAACGGGTGGGTTAGTGACAACTGTTATGTGGCTGCAGAAACCCCAAACTTCACTGTAAATGTTAGCTTGCATTGTACTAAATGGAACCAGTTTTTATCTAAGTTCTACAGTAAATAGTTTACATGATGGAAAAACCTCTGATCACGCCATTAACAGTAAGAAGTATAGTGTGTTCCAAAAAAACATGCGACTATGTTTTCAATGATAAGTTGAACTAGAATTGTCCATTTACAACAATTTTTGGCACGCTTATTACCAAGAGCATAAGCCATCGATAGGTTTTTTTTACTTTCCCACCTCATCTGTTTCGTGCACCTACTTTACCTTGGGAAACTGTCAAAGGCCTAAATATCAGTAAAAATTAAACAAAATCACGAAAAATTCGCAGGAAGATGCGATTCTGATTAAAAAATCTCTATCTGCCAAATCAGTATGGTGCACGGAGACTGTTGAGTGAATTGCCCGACAAGGGTTGGAAACTTGGAAGCATCGACAGTCTGCTGAAGAGAATCTACAAGATGGGTAACAACTGTCCAGCAACTAGGCATCGGTAGACCGCATCTGTTGCATAGCAGTGGAGGACCTTGTGCTCAGTTAGGCGGACAAGCCAAAAAAGCACTGATCAGCTCGTAAGATTTCGCATTCTCATTCAAATATGCACAGGATTATTCACCATGATCTGCAGCTCAAATGCTTCAAATGACGTCATGCTCAGCTGATGTCTGAAGCCATATGTATCTCCCGTCTCACTTGCTGATAAACAATCTTATCGTCTGCAATAAATCTTGTTATTGTTCTATTATAAACAGTAAGTTAAATAACAAGTAAGTAAAATAATATGGTGACAGTTTTTGCAGTTAATATCGATTGGGAAAATCAGCAGTTTAAGGCAACATTCGAGATACTTAGGTCTCTACACTTTCCCAAGGTAAAGTAGCTGCACTAAATAGGTGAGGTGGTAAACTAAAAATATCTGTCAATGGCCTATACTCTTATTAATATCCTATACTCTTATTAATATGTGTGCCAGAAATCTTTGTAAAGAGATAGTTCTAGTTCAACTTATCATCGAAAATGTGGTCACGTTTTTTTGGAACACAGTGTAAATCATTATTTAAACAACTAGGGATGTATTAAACCTTGGGTATATTCAATGCACACAAGTACAAAGGAAACATCTACCACTGGCATTGTACCAAACAACTGACTGGTGACATGGAGAACACTAAACCAGCTGAAAAGTAGAGCTGGCAAAAGCTGTTCACATATAGCCAGATGTGATTTCACCACAGACATCATACAAGTAACATGAATGTGGCCAAGACAAACTATCGATGCAGCACATACTCCTACCTCAAATTCTACATGAAACCTGCAGTGTGCAGCAGCTGGCCGAGGTTAACAATATAGCTGGGAAACTGTGTCAACACCTGAGGGGCGATGACCTGGTGATGTACTCAAGAAATGCACACAACAGCCACGAGTATGACAATATTTGAGGGTCACCAAAAGAACACTTACTGCAACACCACAGGGAAGAATTTACAAGCACAAAACAGCATAATCATCAGGCAGAAGTGGCTATCTGCTTTCAACATCAGTAATGCGTCAAGACTTATTTTTGCCTTGCTGATGGTATTACAGAACAAAAACAAACACAGTAGCAGCAATGAAAATCTTACAGATTCACGTTTACAAAAGTAGACTGTGGGACTGTGGACTGATATACTGAACAATGCAAACTGGACCAATAGCCATAGGTTACACCAACAATCACATCCACTTCAGTACAGACACCATTTCACATCATGCTTAGATGCACCAACATGCGAGACTTTGTCCAAGGTATGCGTACAATTCCTGACGCCACCTCACATGGATTACAGCAATAACGAAAACCGAGGTGCACTCGCAGTTTTCATTAGTTGTAAAATAAAATTTTAAAAGGGATGGCATATCGTGTGAATTGAAAAACTGGTGCGCATGCAAGAATCAACTGCGCGATTAGTTCGTCAAAAAATACTGAAAGATATAATTATCGATTCTAGATTCATAGACACAAAAACTGACAGAACATGCGATTTAACAGTAAATAATGCTAATAAATTAATACGCATATAACTTTTACATTACCAAGCACAGGCATTATAATTCAGTTTACCATACTAATTTGCAACCTTACAAATAACATCTTAAACCAGTGACAGCTGGTAATCAGAAAAATGACAGCTTAATAAAGATGTAGAAAACCTACATTTCAAACACTTTCAGCTGAACGTAAGGAACATATCAACAAAAAACAATATGTATGCAAAGATGTAACTGACCGACGATGACCGTTAAATAAATTTGCTTTTACAATAACTCCTAATCTCGTCAACAATTACTTAGAAACGAAACACATTTACAGCGACTCTAGTAGCCGCCTGTTTTCTAACTTGCATTATTTTATGAGAAATTTTTAAACAATGGATAATTTCAGTTTTTGGCTTAGTCCTTCGTGAGACCAAGGCTTATTTTAAGGCCAATTTTCGATCATTACCTATTCATTTGTCACCCACTGACATCACCATCTACGTTTGTTTACTTTTTATTAGCAAAGGAGTGAAGTTTTTTCACCCAGCAAAACTTAATCTCTAACAGATGAGCCTATCTTGTGCATGCAAAATCCACCGGTGAATTCAGATTAATTCTGGACTCAGTGATCGCATCACTCAGTCCTAACTGTGGTCTGACTGAGCATTTGCTGAGTTCTAACAAGAAATAACTCCATTTTTCGGCTGATCTTCGGTCTTACTCTGAATTTAGGACTCAGTCTTAGTCTCAGTGAAAGACTAAGCCAAAAGTGAAATCATCCACTGCGCAAACAATGCCGCAATGCTACAGTTGCACGATGCTGAGTTTTTAATTGACTACACTGTCACTAACAGCAGAGTCAAACTGTGTCACACGCCAGTCACTACTAACTAAAGTGTGCTCATAGCAACCAAAACAACATGATCATTTTAACCTTCATTACACTTAGCACTTACCAGCATAATAAACAGAAAACAGCGACAGTGACAACTCAACAGCGTATATAGTACTAGGGCTGTATCTCTATTTTCAAATCCATTTGTAGAACATGCACACCAAAACACAAAAGTCAGGTTATCGTTAAACCCTCGATCTCTCATAAAATGGCATAAATTTTGGCAATTTTGAAATGTTTAGGAAAATATCAATAAGCAACACCTTTTGCTGCATGCGCGCAGAAAACACATCATTTCCGCCATATGATGAATGTGCAGATGTTCTGCACCGTTTTCGACACAATTTATAGTCTACAAATGAACCTCAGCCCTACTATATGCAACACCGTCACAACGTGTAACAAAACAGTCTAAACAAACGAGCACAAGAAGTTATGATACAGTTGTTACAGCATGCCATCTGGTGGTTATCATGCCAAAACATTAGGACGGTAATGCTTCAGGCAGGAGTCAGTATTTTCTCTCGGGACAGTAGCTGCGTCACCGACAGCCCTGCCAGGCATTGCCAATGTCGGTCAAGTCCCGCTGCCAACGAGCCTGTGCTGTTGTTGACGACGAACTGCCTCGTGGTCCGGTGGCAATAAACTGCAGTGCTTCAGCAGCAGCAACTACAACTTCTTCACTGTCTGCAGCTGCTCGACATGTCTCTGTCGGCTTCGGTTTTGACTCGGCTTTTTCATCGCCCTCCAGGCAGCGGATAGCTTCCACTATTGTCTCTAAACTGCCTCTTCTAGGAGTGTTGGTGTTTGATGAAGATGCAACACTACGGCCTCGGTGGTGTGAGGTGTAGAAGTGCATATACTCGGAGGAGATGCGGCGCTCACGCGCGAGCTCTCGCTGCAGGTCTGCGACTTGCCGTCGAAGTGTATCTGTAACAGGTCCACCAGCAGACAGTTCGCCGCACAGCACTTTTGGAGAAAGCATTTCGCTAATACCTTCATCTGATGATTCTGTGTCTAGCTTACGTCGCTTGGACATAGTGGAGGAGGTAGCAGAGATACTAGACAACCTACTGAAACTGTCATCATCATCTACTTCCAAAATATCGCATCCAAGAGCTCGCAGTCGTCGAGTGAGGCGATCGTTGCATGCAATTAAGTATGAGCGGTCATTTTCAAGAGCACAGATGTACTCGACAGCTTTCTGCAAGACTGAAGCCTGCAAATTGTACACAAATCTAATATTTTATTCTTGTTAACTAACACTTTTATCATTTAGTCAGACACATACATGGCAGTGGCACAGAGACAATGTAACTACGAATGCTTTCTTTGCATATTTTCAGCTTTTTGTTGGTTGTTCACATAATTTAAGCAATTCTCCACGTTTCTATCACAGTCAGCATACTGACGCGCGATACTGATACAGCAAATCTGTCTGTCCGTCCGTCCGTCTGTCTGTTACGTTCCGGCTTAACATATTGTCAGTTTTTTCACCATATGATAGCCCAATCATTCTAGTTTTATCGGCATCAAACATCTTCACGAAATTCTGACGGGGTCAACCCTGCGGTGGTGGTAAATACAGGTGAGGTATAAAATTTTTTCGATTTTCTACCAATAAGTTGCTATATCTCGCAGACGATACAAGATAGTGCCATAGTTACTACGGAAGCTGAATAGGAACTCATATGCAATCTATCAAATGGTGCCATTTCCAATGACCTTGAACGAACCCTAACCCTGTTTTCAAGGTCACACCACTCTTTCACGCTACATATCTCACAAACGGCTACAGACACGGCCAAAGTTACTATGGACAGCGAATAGGAAACCGCACCCAAGCTTTCGAATGGTACTAGTTTCAATGACCTTGAGTGACCTCTAAGACAGATTTCAAGGTCACAATATTATTCAACGTTAAATAACTCGCAAACGGTATAAGATAGAGCTACAGTTAAGATGGCGGACTAATAGAAAGTCAAACATGGTCTGTCGAACCGCGCCATTTTCCTTGACCCTGAATGACCCAAAACCCAGATTTCAAGGTCAGGCCATTCTTTGACGCTGAATATCTCGGAAGTGGTTAAAGGTACGGCCATAGTTTATATAGAAGTCGGATAGGAAACTGTACCCAAGCTTTCCAATTGATGGTACCGTTTTCAATGACCTTGAGTGACCTCCAACCCATATTTCAAGGCCACGATAATATTCAACGTCAATAACTCGACTAATAGTAAGTCGTGTATGATCTACCCAATGGTTCCCTTTCCAGTGACCTCGAGTGACCCTTAACCTAGATTTCAAGGTCAAGGTGCAATATTTTTAAAAAGGTAAAGGAAGTGGATTTATATAGCGCCTTTATTGTAGTACCTCACACTCAAGGCGCTCAGGTACGGATCATACATTGTTACCCGCAAATTACACCGTACATGCCTCTACCTCGTAAGCATTCACCAGATGGCGCATCCCCAGACTGAGGTTGCGGACATCTAATTGCAGCATACTACTCATTTATCTACCCCCAAAGGATGAAAGGCTGAGTCGGCCTGGTTGGCTGACCTACAGCGGACGGTTTATCCACATAAGTGGTGACCCGTCAGCCGCAGGTCGAGCGCAGGACAGCGAAAGTTCGCCTGTTAGAGACCGACGATCTACCACTGTGCCACGCAACCAACTTTAGGCCTATAGATGCCCTCAACGTATTGTGTGCATAGCTGACGTGCGATCTGATTGCGATAGCTAAGTTCTTGTAAATATTACTATCAGTACAGCCTGCATTTTTACCATCAATTTTTCAAACTGGATTGTGGAAAATAAAGTTCTCAGAATATGAAATTCTGCACCACTCACGCTGCAATGCACAATCAATTAATTTGGATCATGACATTGCAACTGCTAAAGTATCTGTATGCCACCACGCAAAGGACACAACATACTACACCAATTCTTTTCAACCATTTGTCATACTTGTGCATTGTGTCAGAATCAATTTATTATGAAGTGGCCATCACTCTTCAGTAGCCCTATCATTTCTAAGTTAACAAATACTGCACAGAAAATTCTGAAGGAGTCAACGTCACTCACTCATTCAAATATAGCAGTCTGTAGAGCGCACTATGCCGAGAATGTCAAATCAGAGGTGCTATCAAATGTCAAATAAGAGTGAAAAATGTGACTTTTATGCGTGCACCAAAAGCATTATGTTTCTGCCTTGTCCATCGCAACTTCCGTCCCGTGCCATATATATGTTTCACAATAATACTGAACAGATTTCAATCAAATTTGTGGCAGGTAATCATTACCACAGTTACCTTAAATTATTACATTTTTTTCAGGAACCTCAACAGGAACAGGAACAAGGGAGCAGAATACAAGACAAAATTTGAATGACAATCTCCGAACAACAGCTTAATTAGTTTGTTTCTGTTATCACACAAAAAAGCAGAACAAGCACAAACCAAGATTTATTTTCACCTGTAGTATCTGATCTCATGTGCACGTTCTATGTTCAGTCACTCTAACCATCAAAAAGATTCAAGCTAGTGATCCGGTTACTGCACAGTACTAATAGAAAGTTACATATTACATGAATGACCTTTGCTGACGTAAACGTATGGTCAAGGTCGCTCAAGGATAAACAGAAAACCTAAAAAGAAATGCAATACAAAGTGCATGTGCACAATCGCACATTGCTCTTAGCGAGATCAACCCATCACCGACTTTTATTGAAATTATAGATATGAATATCTCTGCATATCAATGAACGATGCACGGTTTTTTTGTGACACCTAAGCTTCTTGTTTCTGCACATGCAGGCTTTGCCGAGACAGCTGAAAACCGGAGTTAACAAACGAAATGAACTAGGTATGAAACCTTGCTCAGTTTGTCTCCATCTCGCGGCTGCAGCATCTTCCGGAGTGCCTGGAATCCAGCGTTGATACTCTGCATCCGTCGTCGTTCATTACTGTTGGCGATCTCACGTCGTGCCTTGCGTTCGCTTTCACGTGGCATACAGCACGCTCTACAACAACAGCAAATTAATATAGTTAATTACAGCTTCGATATAATGCCGTATGCCTGCATGTCACTATCAAGTGCTTTTGTATATAACACTGACAACTACTACTAACAGTCATACAGTAATCATTATCATCAATTAGGGACATCAGATTTCTGCACAAAAAAAATTGCAAATTCTGCGCACAATTTTTGCGAATTCTGTGCAACATTTCAACCAATTTTTCTGTGATAAAATTGTCTGTGACACTGGTCACTGGTGTACTATCCAGAGTATCGTGGCTTGTTGGTCCACTTAAATTAAAACTTACTATTCAACTTACACTTAGTCTTAGACTGTTGAAAATGCATTGTGACTAGTGGGCTGAAAGGGTTAACAAAAACCTCAGCAAAATTTTCGCATTTTCTGCGCCATTTGGTAAATTTTCCTCAGTTCTGCGCAGGACCCCAAATTCTGCGCAGGTTGGCCGATTCTGCGCAAAATTCTGCGTGCGCAGAATTGCAGAATCCTGACATCCCTAATCAAAATCATAATATCATGTACAGTTTTCAACTTTTTTGGATTATTTTTCTACACAATGCACGAGTCACACAATATAATCCATTCAGAACAAACTGGAAACTGTAGTGTAGGCCTATAGGAACTGCGGCAATTTCCAGTTTTTTTTTCAGGAAGATGCCCATCACACCTCCTCTATCAGTATTTGATTAACCACTTTAAACTGAAAACACAGAATAACAAACTAACACATTTATCCACCACAGGATAGCATTAAGTAAGTAAGTAAGTACGTAAGGAAATTTCTATGCGGTGCGCTTTAAAGCTAGTGTCACAAGGCGCCGTGGTCTCACAACCCAAACAGAAATGTCTTTAGCGACCGCTTGAATTGTCCAAGGCTATCACACAGTCTTAAGTTGAGTGGTAGCGTGTTCCACAGACGTGGTCCGGCTGCTGCAAAGCACCGGTCACCGAAGTTGTTGTACGTGCGACGGACAACGCACTTCGCCGTGTCGGCTGAGCGGAGTCGGCGAGCACTGGCATCAGCGGTGAGCTGGCAGTCGTCGGCCAGATATTCATTATCAATTTATCATGCACATATAAATAAAGCGAAGGCTTTGACGGCATGAATGATCGTGGGTGGTAGGTGTTTAAATAAACTGAATTTGGCACTAGCAAACTGTTGCGACCAATGACTCTATCAGCTGTTTGAACAACGATCACGCGCAGGCCACTCATGCGGTGCGGGATAGTCAGTCATCTATTCAACTGATCGTGTTCGCGGTGATAAATCAACAGCTGTTTACGCCAATCTGTAACAGGGGCACGCCGCACGTGCCGCCACACACCACGCTATATCACGTGACCTACCTCCATCAGTGATTCAGTGCGGTCATATGCCTAGTCATGTGCGGCTGTGCGAATCATCCCACAATTTTCAATGACAAGTAAAAAGCATGTCATTATAGTGCACTCAGCCAGGCCAGACCGGCAGACGGAGCCTGCATTATGTTCTCAGGTTCTCAGCTCATCCATTACCAAACTTGTAAACATAATATTTTGAAAATAAATGAAACGATTTCATGCCAGTTGGCACAAGTGGTACCGGTACACGGGGCAAGGGCAACTATTAACTGTGTGGGTTATGAGGTCAAAGTTCAAGGTCACACAATGCCCAAGGTAGATTTGGAGGCCTGGTGGAGGCATAATTCTCGAGCCCTTTGGGTTGCATAGCTTTTCTAGCTTGAGTTTAAAGGTCAAAGAAACAAGAAGCTCAGCTGCTGCAGACAGACCATGCAATGGTTCCACTTTGGTCCTTAAATATATATTTCAATTGATGGGCAAACAAGAGCACTGAGAGAACGCAAACTCCATCAAGGCCGTTTGCATTAGCTGAATATACACTGTATGTCGCAAAAAAAATGCCGTATTTGATACGGCCGCAGCAGCGTCGTCTGCCGGTGAATAACAATATATTGTTTAAAAAAATTGCATCCCCCAGTATTAAGGAAGTGAACAAGAGGTCAAAGTAATTTGACAAAAAGCGCCTCAAGGTTAGGGGTCACCCCATGTAGAGTTTTATCTCTATCCGACCGTAGGTACAGTCTTAATCCACTCAGTCAAACCCGAATTGACTGAGTAGGACGTTATCGAATACGGTTGACGTTCAAACTGAGTTGTGTTTGGCATTAAT
>Ga0209149_1001915_pt1 | contig 11183 bp, 5 predicted proteins | sample WorMetTyACAVOLI2_FD_187423 | JGI IMG/M metagenome (GOLD analysis project Ga0209149, IMG submission 187423) | Marine gutless worms symbiont microbial communities from Max Planck institute for Marine Microbiology, Germany - Olavius algarvensis... ...
AGCCGTACCTCTGTAGCGACCTTGGGCAAGTTGCTTACCTGCTTGGCTCAGGTCTACTCAGCCTTTCATCCTTAATTGGTGGATAAATCGAGTACCGGCCGATTCGGCCGGGGTAAGGGCGGGAGTTGCTGCCTCTGTCGGGTGGCAGGTAACTCTGTGAGATCCCATATGACATGCAGGCTCCCGTAGCGGTGAGGTGCTTCACTAACTGCTATACACTGCCTTTACCTTACTTTACCTTTAGTTCACATATAGGGGCCTAAGTGACAAGTATAACCAGACTGGCAAACAGACAGTGACGGGGACCGGTTGTGAGTCAGAGTCAGGGTGGAGCGAAAAAAACTGAAACATAACCTACCACAAATGTTGGCGATATCACGAATTTTTTTACACGCAGTTTGACAGGGTGATTATACAAATGCAACCAAATTTCCAGTAGACTTGCAGGGCACATTCTAACACAATTTCACTAGTTTTTACACAGTTACAGAATAAATACACGTACACGTAGGCCGCCTACACGCTAATTCGTGTTTACTCAGTAAATGTAGCGAGAATAAGAGAAAAGTTAATAAACTTGGTTCGGCTAGCCAGTTCCGAATAACTGAACTTTATGACTGGGGACTTCCATGCAATTTGACGATGAGCAGATATAGACTTTCCCAGTGTATTCCACAGACGCCAACTTTTAACAACTATGGGGCGTTCCTTCTCCACTTCCTTTGCCCCTTACCCATTCATTCTTTTCCTCATGCCATTCCCTCCCCAATGCCCTTTCTCTCCCTCCCTTTCACTCAAACCCTCCCTTTTCCCACTCCTTTCTCCATTAACAGTCAAACTGTCATCTAACGAATACCTTCCTTCCTCTCCCATGCACCCTCCCCTTTCCTGTCCCTTCCTTTCCCGCTTCTTCTCCCGTCCTCGGCGCCCCGCCCGCCCTTTACATCCAGCTATGTGGTCTAAAGAGCGCTGTAAGCTCCCCAGCAGGTCCGGGCGGAGCCAGGCAGCGAAATAGTTTCTGGTGCATTTTGAGTTAAAATCACACCTGTCGTTACAGCAGGGATGTTAACGAGGCCAACTTGGCACGAGGCCGAAATGTATGAGGCCGAGGCCCGGTACTCTAGAAATATAAAGCGTTATATAGGAACAAATTGTCACAAGAGATCTATAATCTCAGCCAATGTCCTAACTAAGTCCTAGCAGTCGTTGATCCAATAACGTTTTAGAATATGCACATTTTGGTACGTTAGATCCAGTGTTTGTTAAGTTGATTGTTGTGCTTACCAGGCTGTATAGTTGTCAGTCGAAACAGACGTCGTATGATAAAGATGATCCGAATGTGAACAGTGTAAACCCCGTGTGACGTAATGCATATAGTGGAATGTTTAACCCAATTTGTTGTATACCTGTCAGTTGTTTCAGTGTGTTTGAACCCGAAGTCCGCCATGCGTTAATTTAGTTGAATTTTAATCCCAGTTTAATGTCATATATATGCATTGGCTAAGCTATACTATATTTAGGCCTATTTTTAAGCTACAAACCTGCAACCTTCCTCTCTCCTCAAGACAAAAACTTATGATGTTACTGCATCATGAGGAGAGAGGAAGGTTGCAGGTTTGTAGCTTAAAAATAAAAATAGCAGTGTTATGTGCTGACAGTGTACATAAGTTATGTGCACATTATTGACAGTTTCATTATTGTCACACAACAGAAATGAACGTCATTAACTAGATTGTAAATATTAATTAATGTCATGTTCGAGGCCACGAGGCCAATTTCTACGAGGCCGAGGCCAGATGCCATGAGGCCAAGACCGAGGCCAGATACTACGAGGCCGAGGCCAGATGCCATGAGGCCAAGACCGAGGCCAGATACTACGAGGCCGAGGCCGAATAATTTGGCCTCGAGGCCACACAGGCCTCAACATCCCTGCGTTACAGTTTGCCATTTGACACTTGTGAGATTATCCAACGCTATTGTGCTGTGGGGGCGATGACTGATGCAGGCATTGCGGGGGGCACAGCCCTCACAGATTTTTGACTGTTGGAGCAACCGTCTATTTTGTCAGTGCCTACGTGTATTCATAGATGCTAACAATGTCGGCAAGACCCCCAAATTTTTATCTCGTAACACCCCAACACTATTTTATCAACACCCATTTATATTTTCTGGCATAACTGTCAGAAAAAGTAACTAATTTGAATGAAAATTTCAGATACAATAGCCAATGAAATGCTGATTGGAATAGCATAAATATAATTTGTCTGAAATTTTCATTCAAATTAGTTATTTTTTCTAAGTGTTATGTAAGAAAACAAAGGTGGGTGTTTTTTCTGAACAGAGTGTATATAACAACGGACAAAGACAAACGGATGCATATAAGAAGTGCCGTCACAACAATGAAATTCACCGTTGAAGATGAATAATGAGTTTAATGAGACGTTCATCGTCAGTGGTAAATCACTTCTACTAATGTCGCTGCTAACAAAGTGTTTAATGAACAATTATTTAAATTTCGACATTCCCACAGCTTGATATTTCTAACAGTTATCCAAAATAATCAAAGCTGTGTTTTTAAACATGGTATACATACATGTCATACATTTTTAAACACACACACATGTATTCTAAACTATCACATACTGTACATACATCTACATACAGTTACTATACTGTACTATTTCTTACTGGCTTAACAACAACCTTAACGTAGTCCAGCAATAAACTAGCTGCAGCACAATCTTAAACTAATCACGTCTAGGCAGAAAATACATTTTTCAAAACATACATGTATTCTAAACTACTGTTGCACAAAAGCACAAACAACATAAACATATTCGTGTGCACAGTAGACTGAAGTACAACAACACACAGTCACAACACGACACTAGTGTGTATGGATATCAACACTCACGTTACACTTTAATACATCAGAATGTGTGTAAATTCATCATCATAGTCATCATCATCAGGTGTTGTATCATGAGTGAAGACAACGACCAAGTACCTCCAATGTGCAAAGTCTAAGAGTTATGCAAAATAATGAAAGTGTTGTTTCTGAAACACGCTGTACATACAACAACCTAAAGTTGGTCCAGCAGTAAACTAGCTGCAGCACAATCTTAAACTAATCACGTCCAGGCAGAAAATACATTTTAAGCATATCAACATGTTTTCTACACTACTGTTACACAAAAGCACAAACAACAAACATATTCGTATACACAGTACAGTGAAGTACAACAACACACAGTCACAGTAAGTAAGTAAGTAAGTTATCAAATATTAAATTAAACACAATGGATAAAGACTCTTGTGATTATTATTCCCACTTTAACGAAAGTGAAAAATATCGTCATCTGAACTATTCATATTCCATTTGTATTCAGCCGAATAGCAATTATTAGTTTTACTATTTGTATTCTGCCATTTAGTCAAAAATAGCTATTTGGTACACGGTGAGCCATAATTACCGAACAAGTGATCGGGTATTTTTTTGATTAAATATTCTTTGCTAGCCACAGTTAAAGAGACATCAGTAGAAGTGCTGCTCGATCGCTATAGTACGACGCACTACCATCACGCCATGCTGTAAGTAGGTCATTTACCCCCAGTCAAGTGTCCCCTTGGTTAAACTGCCAATACTAGCTGCATATCCGTATCTCACAGTGATCTACATTTCTGTAGCTCGTGTGACATAAGGATATACGGCTCGTGTTGGCATTTTAGTGTGGGTCTTAACGAAGGGGGCAAGTGACCGGGAGGGGGCGTGTGACTGGGGATACACACGACCATGGATAAATAACCTACCTACTGTGTGGCGTGATGTTAGGGCGTCGGACTATAGTGATCGAGCAGCAGTCCTACTGCACTTTAAACTGCTGCCAGCAAAGAATATTTAACCAAAAGACAAATTATTTTCAGATTTGCAGATACAGCATTCTCTCTTGTCTGAAATTTTCATGTAAATAAACCATATATTGACTAAGTTATGCCGTTTAAAGCTAGGGGGTCCATCCAGTAATTATGCCTCACCGTGTATTTGTATTCGGCTGAGTAGTAAGTCTTACTATTTGTATTCAGCCGAATAGTCAAAAGTAGCTATTCAGTACAGCACTAATTTAATACATAGAAAATGTGTAAATTCATCATCATCATCATCATCATCATCATCATCATCATCATCAGGTGTTATATCATGAGTGAAGTCGACGACTAAGGACCTCCAACATAATCAGTTTGTGTTGAATGTCAACATCCAACTGTAGGTAAGTGTCCAGGTGTTTTGTTTATCTCTTTTGTTACAGTAGCCAAGACATTTTAAATCCCAGCTTATCAGAACATCTCTTGAAATGCCTTTTAACAGTAGCTTTACGTTTCACATTTTTACCACATAAACCACAACAAAACTGTTTGTAGTCCGAATGTGTCAGCTGATGATCTTTCAAAGCAGCTGCTGTATAGAAACGCTTTGGACATACACTACAAACATATGGCTTCACACCCTCATGTCGACGTAAGTGTTCCTTAAGGTTACCACTGTGGCTGAGTGAACTTCTTCTGACAAATGTGACACGTTAACCAAGTACCTTCATTGTGTGACTTCAGCAGATGTGCCTTGAGTCGGTCAGGCCATGTAAAACGTTCTGAACAGTGTCTACATGAGTACGGCTTTGCACCAGTGTGAACACGAACATGCTGCTTCAGTTCGCTATTTGTCTTAAACAGCTTCCCACAGTAAGGACAGTGATACGGTTTTCGATTGCTGTGTACATTACGTTTGTGGTGGTACAAGCCGCTTTGCTGACGGAAACTGTCATTACACAGTGAACAATTGAACGGTCTGTCTCCAGTGTGAACACTCATGTGGTCGTTTAGATGTCCAGACCGACTAAACGCCTTGACACACACGTGGCATTTGTACGGTCTGTCTCCTGTGTGGACACTTGTATGTCTGTTTAGATGTCCAGACTGACTAAACGCCTTGTCACACACATGACATTTGTATGGTTTGTCTCCTGTGTGGACTCTCATGTGAATGTTTAGATCTCCAGACCGACTAAATGCCTTGTCACACATGTGACACTGATATGGTTTCTGTCCACTGTGAATTCTGCTGTGCTTAACAAGATTTACAGCCTGTGTGAATCGTTTGCTGCAAACTTTACATTCAAACAGTTTCTCTCCAGAATGAATTCGTCTGTGTATTGTTAATGCTGACTTGTCTTGAAAACACTTTTCACATTCACTACATTTGAACTTACTGGTGTGCACATTCAGGTGTATTCTTAAGTAATGCTGAGATGTAAAACATTTCTCACAGTGAGTACATGAATATACGTTATCTCCAGTGTGTCTGTTTCTGTGATCAGTCAACCATGCTTTTCTTGCAAACTGTTTGTCACACACTGTACACACATACGGTCTTGACTTGTCATCACGTGGATGCTCAGTGATATCATTACTATCAGCTTCAGTCTGCATTTCAGAAGAAGCTTCACCTGCAAAATACATGTATACACAAGACGAGACATTATACTGTGTCCAAAGATATTATAACATTGAAGTGACAGTGATATCAGTGTTTTCCACCTAATTATAGCTGTCGTTCAATATTAATCCTAATAAATGTACAAAACTGCAGTTTATACACAAACTAACAGCGAATCACACACCTAAAACTGCAAACATCAGTTTATTACATTTATATTTGCAGTTTTATTACATTTCTGTAGTTTTTACCCCAAAACTGCATTCACAAATCATTCGTCCTTACTGGACTTCATCATGCTCATCAGTTTTGTAGTCTGTTTTCCATTTAAATTTTCTGTTTGATTCCACTTAGTAGACTAATCTGTCCACCTGTCATTTTTTGACTCCTCGTTAAATACACATAGTCCAGTGGAAAAACCTCAAAACCTTGCAATGTCGGGTAACAATCGTTTCTGTGCATTTTTGAGTACTCCAGACCATATAATTCAAGAATCCATTGGGTGTAATGATTACCCCCGCTTGGCATTTTCAAAATTCAAGATGGCCGCCAAGATGGACGCCAAATCACATTATTGGCTATAACTTTTGAACCATGCCACATAGAATCATAATTTTGGTATCTGGGATAGGGTTTTGGGGGTCAAGGAACCAATTTCTGGTGTTCAAATATTTGTTTGACCATCCCAACCACGAAAAAGTACACATAAATTGAAGTTTAATGGGAAAATTAGTGTTGAGCTGAATGTAATTATTTAGGCTATGGCGATGTACAGATAACACAAGAGTAAGGTAAGAAGACTTATACCTTTATTATAAAGAGGACATCCTCAAACCCCGTCCTGTACACCACCTTCCTCTTCATCTTCATCAGTTGGCTGGCTAGTAGTGAATTTGTTAAAACATGAAGGCCCAGCCTCGCAGGCACAAAATATCGTACATGGGACTTGGCGACCTGTGCACCCACAGGTCTCCCTTTTGCATGATGATTCTGAGGCACAACCACAGCGAATGAGCTTGAGCACGTAATCTGGTGCCAGACAAACACCTTGTGCCACAGTAGTTGCAGACAGCGACTTGTTGATATCATCGGCTTCCCAGCCATAGTCCCGTGGATCGAGTGGTGGGGGATCTGAATCCAGTGCGGCATACCACTGTGCAACTTGGAAGTGTGCTCTCTTTGTGTTCTGCGTGAATGCTTCTGTGGTCGGTGCCAGGGAACAGAGTTTTGGTGCACCAGAGGACTTCGCTGTCTTTTGTGCCCACAAACGCTTACGGCACTCACTCATGGTCACACCTAATCCACCATATGCACCAACCATGAAGTGGGTTGCCTCCTTCTCCACATGATCCCAGGGGGCATCAATGACACCGAGGGAGTCTAGGACGAACCCCTTCTTTGATGTGGCAACAGCTGTCAACTTGCCAATACCATAACTGGCTGCTACCGTATCACAGCCACTGATAGCGTGTATCGCCAGGACTTGTGAAATGAGAGTGGGGTGCTTCTTGACTGTTTCACGAATGTCAACACAAACCCTGCCATGGACCGATGGTTCCATCATCAAAGGACCTGAGGAACCAGACTTATGGTAGTGGTAACAGAGTAGTGCGAATACGTCCGTATCATCTGAGATGACACAGACACGAGCATCCACAGTTTCATAGCTCCAGAGGGCGTGCATGACGAGTCTTATGTCTGCTTCCTCATGAGTTGAGTACAGCTGAAGCTCTGCCCTCTTTCTCCCCTTGTGCACCACAGTTGGCACTGGCTCTGCTCCGGTCATGAATAGGCGGTGGTCTGATGTCACCTTGTCAAGGAAGTCTTGGTCATTCATTATGAGCTCCAATATGAGGTGGTTCAGCTGTACCTTGTTGGCTACACATGTCAACACAGCATCTCTTGTTGGGAGGGGAGTTTTCGCACTCAGTTTATGAACTCTGCTTGCGGCCGTCTTGCCTGCTCGAGCTACCCTTGTGCTGCTCTTGGTAGAGTAATCATAGTACCTGTCAAATACAAGGTGAACGTCGGCACTGTTGAGTTTGTTTGCGACCCATATCTTGACCTCGTTAACAAAGGTTTGGACAGTTCCTTTTGTGGACCAATTAATTGTCCACAGCACGGCAGAGACATCAACCACAATGACAGAGGGTTGTCCCCATACCCTGACAGACGTTTCAACTGCAAGAATGTTCTTCAGACATGCTTTGCCAGTGGCGATCCGCATGCTTCCATCAGGGTGGAACATGGAAGGAGGGTATGCTGCTAGTTCGCAGCCAAGCACATCTTTGAGGTCCAGCTCTCGTTGACTCACCATCAGACCAATCACTCTTGCGTAGATCGCCTCCTGGTCGATGACTAATGTATCACCAACTTTGATGGCATTCCTCTTGTCGGAGAAGGTGACAACCTGCTGTTTGATGTTATTGTAGAAGCCTTCTGGCCATGAAGACTCAAAAGTTTCAAGTTGTTCCTGGCCCTGGGACACTGCTTCATCAATGTTTACATTTGCAGGTGCTATGGCACCAGTGACAATGTTTATCAAAGAACCATCACGATGGCTGCCTGGATCCATGGGGTCAATACACTCAGACAGTGTGTGATGTAGAGACTCGCGATCCTGTGTGTCACTATTAATCCGCCCAGTTGTCTCTTCTTTGTGCTTCAGTTTTGGCAGGCTGTCTTCGTCAGTCATCATGTTTAGGTCCCCCATCAGTGTCACGACCGCATGTTGGCTGTACGACCACGTTGCCACTGTCTGTGGGTTTTGTGTGTTTCCAATTACACCACTGGGACCCTTTCCTCGCTTCATCCATGTGGTTTCGATGAACTGGTCTGAAGGAATACCATTCCACAGCCCTTCCATGTGATGCAGAATCTGCTCCCCACGAAGAAACTGCTGCTCGACTTCAGATGGGAGCCAGGTCAAAGAGCGACAGAAGAAAGTACCATAGCGAGCATAGTTGTGTTTGTGAGCAGCAAAAAAGTATGGAAGCATCTTGTTCATTGTGGTGAACAGGAGGGCATAGTCAGGCTCATGAGTGGCTCGAGTGAACTGCATACTGAGCAGTACAGGCTTAATCACTAGCTCGGTCCAAGCCTTCGTCGTTCGACTTTTAGTAGAGAGATCAGCCAGTAAGTTTTCCAGGTCGGCCATGTTGTTCAACTCGTTGTTCTCAATGATTGGGTGGAGTAACTGTTCAGTTAGAAGGCGGAGTGCACGGACATTCTGAGGATATTTCTTACCCTCCAGCATCTTGTCCACTGATCCAAAGGTTCCACACAGTATGTTCTTCAGACCACTGCCGGCCATGAGTTTACCAATACAGGACACAAAATCCATGAGGAAATGCATGAAGCCAAGGATGGGTATCACTTTAAACATGAGATCAGGAGTGGCGAAGAGAATGTCGACGATGACCTTGTAGATTTGCTGGTCTGCTGTTATGACAAGGTACTCTTGATTTGCTTCTTGAACAATACGCAACCCATTCACAATAGCTGTGTTCACTGTGTCTGGGTCAGCTGGCTTCATGTACAGCAAAGGCATATAGCGCACAGCAGATTTGCTGGCAGGCATCATTCCAGCTTCCCTACAGAACCGAGTGTTGAACCCATTGTATTCGGGTGTATTTGCTTCTTGAAACACAGTCGATAAGAAGTTGAAGTCCAGCTGTCTTGCTCTGTTCAAGGAGATACGGATAGCTTGTTCGAGGTCATCAGATGGCTTGAAATTTATACTGAACTGTTGTGGCATGTCTGGCTTCTTGGGACCCGTATATCGCACTACCACTTGGTCCAAGTCAATTGGTTCCTTCATCTGCTCCTTTGTGAGTCTGGGAATGGTGACATCATGAGTTAAAGGTGTAGGTTTGCACTGTGTCACGACCATTGCCAAGTTGTGGCAATCTAAGCGACAATTTTGGGAATGAATGACAGCATCGAAGTTGTCAATAATTACTTGGACGAGACCACCAACTGATGCGTCAGTCAGGCCTGATAAGGCTGTGTCACGTGCAGCCTGCACCGCAGCTGAACGGAGGAAACGCCGCACCTCATCATAGCTACACGTGATTCGGAACTTATAGAGCATGTTAATGACAGACTTGTGCTCACTCATCAGCACACCAAGAGCAATCTGTAAGGGGGTGGGCTGGTTGGCTGTCACACTAGCGACAATGTTGCCAACCATGATGGAGGACAGTGAAGGTGATGAATCAGAAGTGAAGTTCGGGTGGACTTTAGATAGCAGCTTATGGAGAAGATTACTAGTACATTCAGTCGCTGAGGGCTTGTCAATGTGGACATCATATGATGTGAGCTCCCTCTTTACTGCCTTCAACTCTTGTGCTATCTCTTTTCCGAGCTTCTTGAGTGTGACGTCTTCATCCTCATCTTCAGCATTTACTATTTTCAGTGTATTAGCAACACTGTTCTTGAAGACAACTAGAGTGGCAATCCCAGGTGAGTGAAAACTTAAAATCTCATCACCAAAATGAGACTCAACTTTCTCCAATAGTGTTCGTCGAGACAAATTGGCACCGCCTTTCTGCTCATACACATCCATGATCTCCACTGTGTTCCAAATCTGTGTACGATATTGTTCAAGCACCTCGAGTGTCTGGAGAAGAGCTGTATCCACCATAGAGTCAGAATAGTCATCTTTGCTAACAGCAGGTTTGTGAAAGAGACAACTACATTTGCGATGATACCGTGCCTCTGCAGCAACTAGATCACCACCAGCAGCCGCTAACAGGCGATCGTGAACAGCTCGTCCAAGATCATCATTGCGCTCGATACACTTTTGGATGAGAGTATCAATGTAAACCTGTCCATCACACGTATCCGTGGTCACGACCATTGATGAGGGCACTCGGTATTGAGCAGGTGTTTTGGCATCATACTCAGAGTCTAACTTGCACTCAGTAACATCGAGACAAAACATACAATGTTTTTTGAAATCAAACCTTTTGCCCTTCATCTCACTACGTAGTCTTTTGGGCTCAGGTTTTAATGAGCTATGAGGCTTGCGCTTATGATATAAATGAGCAAGATTCTGTGGCGAGACATACGTAGAAACACAGTTCTTGTGACAATAAACATGAGTAACAGTGCCACTAGTATATCCAGGTTCCAGTGAGTCATGTATATCAAGATGGTCCCGCAGTTCGCTTGCTTCAATAATCTTCTGTATACGGCTGCATTTTGACAACTTCTCTTTCGGACCAGGACAGCTGGGAATTTTGCCATTGAAGAAACAGTCCTCCTCAGCAGCCATGACGCATACGTTATCACACTCGTAAAAAGAAAAGAAAATAAACACATTCAATCTTAATCGTCTGAATATTATTTTGTAAATCAGCGCTACAATGACGTCATTTCGCGCGTCACGTTGCACTCGCACAGTAAATAAGTAACGTAAAGTGCGATATTTCGCTTGAACTGCACGAAGGCGACGACACGGGGGAAAGGGGAAGGGGAGGACGGGAGGGGAAGTTTCTATTAGCTGCCTTCTTAGATTGTGACCATATGGGATGTTGAATGATTATTTGAACACCGGAAATGGGTTCCTTGACCCCCAAAACCCTATCCCAGATACCAAAATTATGATTCTATGTGGCATGGTTCAAAAGTTATAGCCAATAATGTGATTTGGCGTCCATCTTGGCGGCCATCTTGAATTTTGAAAATG
>Ga0209149_1001916_pt1 | contig 11182 bp, 4 predicted proteins | sample WorMetTyACAVOLI2_FD_187423 | JGI IMG/M metagenome (GOLD analysis project Ga0209149, IMG submission 187423) | Marine gutless worms symbiont microbial communities from Max Planck institute for Marine Microbiology, Germany - Olavius algarvensis... ...
TTGCTACGCTTAATCCCATCGGGACTGACTTGTACATAAAACGTCTTCCATCGGGTGCGGTAAATGATGTCAACGGCCTTGACCTTTCCTGTACCCCTATCTGCCAGAATCCTGCGCGCAAATCAAAACAGCTGAGGAATTTCGGCTTTAACGCCGTAATTGTATCTAACAGGTCGTCAATTTTTGGTAACTGAATCAATTTTGGGCGAATCAAACTGTTAATGTGTCTCAAGTCTACCACTAGTCTACTGCTACCGTTCTTTTTACGAACTAAAAATATTGGCGAATTATAATCAGGACTGCTTGCTTCCTCTATTATATCTGCGTCTTCTAATTCCTGAATAAGTTTCTGTGCCGTTTCGGCCTCTTCTGGCCGTAACCTATAGTTACGTTTGAACACCTTCCGATTATCCATTACTTCAATGTCTAATTCGTAATGTGGATAGCGTTTGATTTCCGCTAGGCTTCTAGCAAACACGTCCCTGTAATTAAATAATATCTGCAACAGTTCTTGCCGCTGGTTAGGTGTTATTTCCGAATTAATTTTAAAACCATATTCGGTTGCGAAACTTTCCAATTCATCTATTGACTGATTACACCTTGACGATGGATCTTGTGGTGTTGCTGTCTGGTTTACTCGCGTACAGCTAGCGATGACCTTGGGGTCTTCTACTGATGCGATTTTTGTGCCTTTTGTCAATACCAATGAAAATGGATTGAAATTAGCCACGCGACAAACTGTGCGACCGCTGTTGCAAAAACTAATTGAACGTGCGACTGCGAACTTTTTGAATTGGAAGGACGACAACGGCTCTGTCACAATTGCCATGTCGTCGTATCGTTTATCGCTTTTTACCGGAATTATAGCTTCCGTAAAAGCCGGGATGCAAACTGAGTTAATATTTGTCAAATAACTTTGTCGTCTATATGGTGAGTGCAAGGGCGCTCTGACCAGATCGTCCCCTACGCTCAAAATTCCTGCCTTGTAATCGATTATGACCTGATTCTGTCTCATGAAGTCTGCCCCTAAGATAAACTGATGGCTGACCTGACGTACCACACGAGCTGTTATCGGAATCTGCAAACCCGAAATATTAATTAAAATTTCCGCTTTTCCTATTACTTCTAAGGCCGTACCGTTAGCAGAAATCAAAAATGAATTTTCCATCTTAAAGGGAAGAACCTTTAGACGCAGTCGGTCGACTAACTCCTTACTAACAAGAGTAGCTACCGACCCTGTGTCCACTAGCGCGCGCACAGCCTTCATGCCAATTTTAACAGTAATAAAATTATCATTACAAATAGGATGTCGCACAACCGTTCGACAACACTCCTGCTTCCTATTAAATCCTTTATCACGGTTTCGGTTTCGGTTTCCGCCGCCATAGCCGGTTTCTGGCAGCGGACCCCGTCAGTTTTGGTCTTGCGGCCTCGCCATTCTTGGCGCCGCCCTGAAACACACCCTTGCGAAATGGCCCTTTCTTCCACAGCAACGACAGTTCTGGTTAATGGCGGGACAGTAATTTGGGTGGTCATGTTGGGGTCTCCCACATTTTTGGCATTGTGGACGTGCACCCCCGAAACCTTGCTGAGGTTCCGATGACTGGTACTGTTGTTGCCTGCATTGCTGTGGTGTTTGCGCAGGATATTGATATCCTGTCCGCGCTCTCGGTCGGTCTCCCCAGGTCGCCTGGGAAGGGGCGCCACGGTATGTGCCAAAATCGTTACTCCTCTGTTGCATTCCCTGGTTCCCGACATACTGCGAACGCTGTGGGCTTTCATCAAAGGTTACGCGTTTCGGTGACGCGGACGCAGGGCGTGACCTTTGTTGCACTATTGGCGACGCTGTCAACCTGTCCCAATTCGCGGCCATACGCTTAACCTCCGACCGCACATCTGCCAACTGTTCCAAAATTGTATTATCCGCTACTCCCTTATTGGGGGCAGTTAATTCTGCTACGCGGGCCGCTTCCAAAAGTTGCTCCATCGTCGTCACTTTTTGTTGTGTCACATATGCTGCAATTTCGGGTCTTAACCCGTTCAAAATAGCATACCGCAGCATCGCTTCATCGACCTCCACTCGGCGTCCTAATTTTAGCATAGACTCGCAAAATTCATCCACGTTCTCATCGTCAGCCTGGCGTCTAGAGAAGATTGCCTTGGCTGACTTGAATTTGACCACTTCAGGTGTTTGAAAACGTTCATCGAACGCCTTTTTTAAGACCTTGTAGTCTTTTGTTTTGTCTTCCGGCAATGACTCGAGCCAATCGGCTGCCGGGCCGACCATAAGCACCTTAAACAAGGGTAGTGCCTTACGATCGTCGTATTCCTTATACACACAGTATTTGTAAAAATGACGGGCCCAATCATTGGCGTCTTCCGACTTCCCTGTAAAAGGAGGCGGCATAACTGAACGTTCCTCCGCCATGTCTGTTTCCTCTATCGTCTCCTCAAAAACGTCATCCACTACCAGGGGCGATTGCCAAACTGGTACTATTGGCTGCGACGACGGTAGTGGATAAGTTAATGTCTTAACTATTGGACTAGCTACAGGAGAAGGTGTCGCCAACTCCTTAAGTGGGGGTGCCGATGGCCACACTAATTTTGGAGTTGACTGCGGTTGATGTATTACAGGTAGTCGTAACTCGGGGGTTGACTCGTACTGTCGTCCTATTGGGGACGGCGGAGATAAATGATACACTACTTCTGGTCGAGAAGAACGATTTTCCCTTGTTTTAAAAATGACCTCCGTGTCCTGTACATGCCACGATCCCCCAACGGCTCCTTTTTCTGTCTGTGTCAGCTCTGCTTTCACGACATTTTGTGACATGTGATCCCCTTCAAACGAAAATGTTTACCCAAACCTTCGAAAATTCCCCTGAGACGAAAAATTTTTGAATTTTTAATTATCTAGCCTATACTCACTTAACTACTTCATCAATTCACTCCATCTATTCTAACTTTAAAGGTACTGACCCGAAATCGAGTAGTAGGAGGAACTTGCGAAAGGTAGAGTGTCGCTTGTGTTGCCCGTACTCTGCACCAGGTGTAGTGTTGCTGCTGCAATGCGATAGAGCACGAAGACGAAGACCTTTCTTGAATCTCCTCCAAAGCACTACTGAAACTATAGATAGAGTCCTACGATTATATAGCTAGTCCGACACTCAGCCGGCCGACTGCTGATGTCGTGGCTGCTTGCTGCATCCGAAATAGCTCGCAGCTGTGTGCTGTACGCTACACCCTCCCCCTACCAAAAAGGAGAAATTCTAGGGGGGTATAACCCAATTTGGTAGAGAAGATTGAAAAATACAACGAACAATGAACGAAGAGTCAACACTGAACCACGTGTGGCCGGGACCCAAACAATAGAAGTAGTCACAACCTTTCAGTAAGGGAGTGATTACTCTAGCATGTCACTGCAAATCTTTAACCCAAAAATAAAAGAAGCTACAAATAGTATCCCATTTAAGACCTAAGTGCACGTCTCACTGTCGTCATAAATATATAAATTACCAATCCCTCAACAGATAAAAGTCACTGTTGCGACCGAACCATTAACCGAAAAGCGAGGATAATATTGCCTTACTCGGAGAATAAAAATATTATATGATCTAACAATTAAATACCGTGTAAATTCTAAGAACGCGAATCACTTCGCGTAGGTCAGCGGAATCCGGTATCTGACAGATGACAGCTCAACCTGTTACCATATTTAAACTGCACTTCATCTCTGTCACTGAACGTTATATCACATCTGGCCATACGGCCTGTGTGCAGTATGGCACAGAAGAACTGCATGTCGCCGGACCGCCTGGATATGATGCCGTCCAATAGGCTCTTAAGCAGTAGGCTTAACTCAATTTCGTATATTACACGGTATAATCAAGCATCAAAATCACATAGGCAATTCCTCACTAATTAGTCAATCACTCGGTCAAAACAATAACCTTCTCGACCCTTCAAAATCCTGTCATCAACTCCAGTAACCTGTTCCTTCATAACCGCAGACGTGCAAAATTAGACCGCATATTTGATATAAAAGTAAATTGAATTACTAAATATCCCACTGATAAAAATTAAAATTGAAATTTAAATAAAATAGCAGTGAAACAATTTAAATGATGGCTGCGTGGTTCACCTTTCACATTTGTCTAAAAGATAAAAATACGATAGCTCAAGTGGGGAAGTGGGGAACCTAACACAACATACTGACATACAGTAAACCGATCGCGATACCGTTCATACCGACAGTAAATTAAAAACTAATGTACTTAATGAAATGTTGTGTCAGCCTGAAGTTGTAGACTATTAGTGTTCCGACTCCGGTCGAAATGGTGCATTGAACGTCAAAATTAAACGTAAAACTTAATACCGTCTGTGTGGAAACCATGTTATACCGTCAATAAAAAAAAATACCTTGGTGAAATACCGTCACTTCCAAGTGTAGAATACCAGGGCTACCTGTTACCGTGGCTACCTGTACCGGGCCTACCGTTCGTTTAGAATCGAACTGGCTAGCCTGGTTCGCCCAGGCGACGTTAGTCAGCGAGAGGTCAGCTGATCTGACAACTGACTCAAGATTAGTTCGTCGGTAGCCAGCTGGCGTGGCTAGCCAACCGACCGTCTCAGCGGCGTCGGCGTCGTTCACTGCTGCTCACCGCTCAACAGCTCAGCAACAGGTGTTCTTCAACTACGCAGTTACACGCCGACTCGGCGCGTAGGCGCGACTGCTCCGTCGTTCTCGACTGCTGCGCCGGCAGCTACGGCTGCGTCGATCAGCTGCACAGCCAGTCGCTGGGTGGACGGCCAATCTGCCACTGCTGCGCTGCGCCGACCCGGCGCAATGCGAGAATTCTAGGCTCCAGCAATGAGTTGCTCTGCTACGCCCAGCTGCAACCACCTGACGCCCGTCTTGCTGATCCACGGCCTTATTCGCCGCGCTCGTCACCTAAAGATAAAGCTAACACACGCACAAGCAACAACACAGCACTGATTAGCATATAGGCTGGGGCTCAAACTACAGGAGTTCGCCTTCGCAGAAATAGCCACCGCTACTGCGAAGAACAGTGAACCTGGTCGACCTCTGCGGCCCTGCGGCACTTCGACTCCAGCCACTGCGTCGCAGGAAAACACCTTCTGCAAGCACAAAACATTAGCATTTCTGCTTACAGTCCGTCAATCCGTGAGCCAAATTCACACAATACTAATTAAAACTTTATATAATTAACACACAACAGTAATACTAAAGTTAGCTATAAGATTCTATTTCATTCCGATTGAATAGCTTCACAGCCTAACACGAGGTCTCCTACCACGACCCCTTCCACTGTCATGATTAAACGTCATTTGTTCCAAATCGGAACGCAAAAATTCAGGGTCACTTACGGAATAGCCGTAAATAGCGTCGTTTGGTAAAACGACCTCTGGTATATAGCACCGAATACAAAATTTACAATGTGGACGTAGGAGCTTGATACGCTGTGAAATGTAATGTATGATCCTGTATTCCTTAGTTCGGTCCAGCAGGAAGGCAAACAAATGAGCCCATAGTACGTACTCATTAGGAAAGAGATCAGGACCAAAGTAATTTGAGTTAAATCCATGAAATTGGCCTGAATAGCGACGCAGATCTCCGAAAAAAAGTTCTCCTGGAGCTTTATGTAGCTGGGGACTGTCCAGAAAATGCACAGCGTATCGTGGCTCCCTCAAAGACGGCAAGACGAGTTTCGAAACCGGTAAGGGAATACCCATTGTTGTTCGAAGAAATTGTTGTAGTCTCACAAAGTCAGAATAATGGTATTTCAAAATTGACATTCTGTAATTTAACCAAGATTTGAGTTTTTCTCTCGCCATCATAGTTGATAATTCCAGAAGTGAACGTGGTTGAGTGGGATCGTTATTCACGTCCGAATACACATCAACCAATTCAAGAGCACCGTGTTGATTAGTGAAATAAAAGTAACGGCGAGCAATAATTGGTATGTCCTCCTGACGAATTTGATCGCACCCACAATTTTCGTAATGGGCGTACGTTTCAAATTCCTGGCGGTTAGGATGCCCAAGCTGTCCGTAACCAGCATAATTTTCCGTTTTCTCGTCCAAATCGTATAAGGCATTACATACAATATCACAAAACTGTTGATAAGGACTCTCCCTTCTGCATACAATATCACAAACCTCTCGAAAAGGACTCTGTATCTTCGGCCTAGCTGCTGCCATTGTCCCTTTCGTGTCGTTCTACGTCACTTGTCAACTAAAAATACACTAAAGGTGCATTAATAACATTGATAAATGCAATGCAATAACCACACACGTCCCGATGACGTTATCGAAATTCATAACATTCCAATTAAAATGAATACTTCAAACATCTCCAAATATATATATATAACATTCCGTAATTAATGTCCCATTGTGACGTCATCTGTCACCGACTTAGGACAAGGAAGGATACACAGGCGGCGCTAGAACACTAGCCACCCCGGCCGTAGGTAGTGCAAGTGCCGGTAAGGATTGAAACCTCTTCAAGATTACTACTTCTACCTCCTCACCTTCGAACTTTCTCACTCTCAAAATCACGTAATGATGACCTCTCATGATTTCTCGAATCTTGGTCACGTTCCACGGCGCAATAGTTATCTTACTACTCATTACAACTGGTAAATCCAAAATGACATTGTGAATGACAAGTCCGTCAGTCCAATAAATCAAAGCTGTGCAAAACATTTCATGACATCTCAACTGAACTCCTGCTGAATCAACTTCGAAGCGATATGCATTTGCGTTGAACGCTAATTCCAGCACCTGTGCTCTAAAGGTACGCTTGCCGTCACCGATTTCTAATATCAACCTCGTACTCACCTCGCGTCTCTTAATCAGTCTGTAAAATCCATAAATGATTAACACAAGTATGGCAACGAGTAAAATCATTAGCAAGGTAACATCTACCGGTAAAATTTCTTGTATTTGACGCTGATATTTCACCATTTCGTCGAGTACATCGACTGCTGCCTCAGTTTGTACTGTCGCCATCGAGTAATGAAGACGTGGACTGAGCGTTGGCGCTGCTGAAACTCTACGTGATGCCGAAAGCAATATCATAACCGTCCTTAGTTTCAAATGCAATATTATCAACCAGATAATAGCGACTCCAGCCGCTAAAGAGGCAATCAAAATCAACCAATCGAGAAAATTAAAAACATCAAAATCTTCGTTCAAATCGTCTGCCGTTAAAAGGGTATTGTATAGAAAATGCGACAATGAACGAAAGGCTTTGCTATCTTGTTTTGTTTTATTAATAATGGATTGCATTTCAAATGCAGTCTCATCTCGAATTTCCAACTCGTGTTTGTATTTCTCAGAAGCGATAGCAAGTGTTGGCAGGTGAACAGACAAGGATGTATTCAGTAAACTGTCAGCGTTCAAAAAGTCTAGTTCGCTTTCAGAAAAGAACTCAGACAAAAATGGTAAATTAATCGGTAACTTAACATCAAAATCGATAGCATCATATTGTTGATGATGACATTCTAATGACGGTAATGCCAAAACGTAATCATCTGCCATCACACTACAGCCACACTTCAAATGGTAAATAACCTGCATGCCAACAGTATCATTTACGTCACTAGTGATGTTCTGATGTGGACATTCGATACTTACTGTAGCAATATTCGAAAACAAAATCCGATCAGCACTTAATTGAAAAATTTGTGTTGGCAATGCCGCCGTAATCACATGATATTGGCATCGAGATTTTATTTCCGACAAAAGTCCATCAATCAAAGCGACAGCACAGGACATGACCTCTCTTCTACGCAACTGTAACGTAGTGTGACGCAGATCCACCACGTCCGACACATCGTCCTCCTGTTCTACCGTCAAATAATAACGTGAATCTCGGCCAAATATTACGGCCTTAAACTGTGTCGACAACACTGTATAATGCTCATCGCTCCCTGGCGATTGCAATGGAATTTTCACAAAACGATACAAATGTAGAGGTATTGCCAACTTGCGTGTCGTCAAGGGTACATTCACAAGAGTCATCAAGTGATCATGAAATCTGAAAACCCGAAAACGAGCGAACTCATAATAAAATCTCAGATCTTCTCGTAACAACATTAATTCTGGATGAGACCTGACGACCTGCGTTTTCACAAAATTTAATGCATTCGTCAGCGTATCATGATGCAGAAAGAAATGGGGAATCTTGCCAGAATTCAGAATCTGCAATGATGAATATAAATTATCGATTTCTGAATGTTGGAAAATGAGTGCTGCTAATGAATTCATCATTTTCGCCATTAGTTTAGATCTGTCAGAACTAGCAAAAAATTCATCCAATACCTCATTTCTCAGTTCCAGAATTGATTTCTCGTGAGCATTCAACAGACTGTAAATATTGTTTGTTCTACGCTGCATTACGCGATAAGCTGCGACAAAGTGTGAAGTTCCCGTTGACCAAATATCTGCCGCTCTTGCTACCCCTCTTTCTACCTGTCGTAGAACATAATTGACTCGACTCAGATCCTCCGATGTCGCAAGTCCCGTTATGTCACTCAAAATATCCGACCACACGCCTCTCTTTTGTGACTGCGGAAATTCCTGCACAATGTCATAAATGTCATCTAACTGGTGTTGTAGATGCATGTGCGCACTAGCTCGTAGCGCTTGAAACGAATGTATCAACGTACTCAAGACGCGACAACGATTTCGCCTTTGAGTCTGAACCGTTGAACAATTCATTCTTTCCGGGTTTAATTCGACTCTATCAGGCAACTTGTAATGAAACACCATCTTCACTTCTGCCGTCATGAATTGTACCTCTTTCTTTTTGTACAACATATATCCATAGTTATGCCTGTCAATTATATCGTCCGAAGAAAAGAACTGACCTGCTACTGACACACTCGTTAGCATGAACGCGAATAACACCACGTACTGCCCGAACTGCATTGTGTCGTCTTCTTATTCTACACACGTCCAGGTCTGAGGTCATTATGCGCATATCAGTGCCTCATGAATATTCTGAAAAACACACGTGTACATGTACACTCTTTTGAAATTTGTGCGATCCGGATCGACTTAAACTAGGCGATATCCGCTGTTATATCCTTTCTTTGAAAGATTCGCGGTATGGCCAGCACTTATGCAGCTATGACCGTTTTCGCTTCCTTCTTTTTTGTTTCGTCTTTTGGTAATAGTCAAGTAATGCTGGTGTGATATAGTCACACCAGTGTCTACTACCATCTCGGAATAGAACCAAAAATTCGGTGATTTTACCGTTCCTCCTCTGTTTTAGGACCTTCACCGCTGGTTCGCAATCAGCTATGTCTGATTTATTACTAGTCGTCGCGTCCTTCGCGCGACTGTCCTCATCCGCCTCAGCAGCTGTCTGCTGGTTTACTGAACTTCCTTCTTCCTTCTTGTCGTCTGTCAATAAACCTCTGACTAATTCGAGCCGTTTATCAGCTGTATAGGCCTTCAAACGATCCGCCGACACTAAAAATTTGTACGGCTTTCCAGTTTTGACGTTAATTAACCTATAGCTGGCTCCGATATCTGAATCTCCTTTTACTATCTCTCCTATAAACCATGGTCCGTTATACGGTCTGTGCGAAAGCACTTGATTTGAAAAAGGTGTGATCCTTTTGTTCAATAATACTACCTTCTGTCCTACTGTCCATTGTGCTTCTGCGACCTTATTTCGCTTATCATAGTCTCGTTTATACAGTTCTTTTGCCTCCCTTCTGTTCTCAGAGACCTGTTTATGTAACTCCGTCAACTTTCTCGTCAATTGCTCAAAATATTGCAAATGATCGCCAGTAAACGACGGTGATGCCAGCCCGCTTGCTAGTGGCTGACCTACGTTCATTTCTCTTCCATGCATCAACTGAAATGGCGAAATGAGCAACTGTGTATGGGCCGTTCCACGTAACGCCATTTCCATTACGGGAAGACTAGATTCGATCTCTGTATCATCGTCGACATAAATTTTAGCTAACTCTGATACTCTTTTAACTACACTTTCGGCTAAACCGTTTGAACGCGCGGCCTGGCTGGCCGACATTCTGTGCTTAATGTGTAATAATTCCGCCAAATGCGTAAAGAATGCTGAGGAAAATGCGCTCCCCCGATCCGTCATAATAGCTGCCGGAACTCCATGGGCTGCTATTACTTCCTTAAAGAATATATCAGCTGTCGTTTTCGCGCTCATGTCTTTTACCGCGCGAAGTATCGGCCAATTACTAAATGCGCACACAAAAACCAATATTGCTACATTTCCTTGTGTGGTTTTTCTAGTAAGTGGTTTATGATCTATGTGCCAACACTGAGCTGGTTGAGTCACTATTGGAAGGGGGTTTAACGGAGTTGCCTTAAACGCAAAATTTCGTTTACTACAGTTACAGGTTGGGCATGTTTGAGCATAATTCTTCAAATCTTGATACAATTCCTTCCAGTAAACCATAGGAGAAAGTGTTAAAAACATTCTATGTGACGCGAAATGGCCTACCCTATCGTGCCAGTGCATTAGTAAGGCAAGTCTATAAGCCTTTGGAATGCACAGACGTTCGGACAATGGGTGCACCCTCGCCTCTCTCCTGTTTCTAGGCAGTCCCAGTTTATAAATAGACTCATCTCTAATGTAATACTGGTCTGCCATCAACAGTGTTTGTTTATCGATAGCGTCATCTCCTGTCAACTCTCCTTTCGTTAAATACAGACATATCGGTCTGAATTCTGCATCAGTCAGATAATCACTGAATGTCAACTTCGGGACATCGGACTGACTTGATACAGCTGAGCTGTCAACCGACTGTTCGTCTATCGCGCATGCGTCATGACAAGTTGACGCCTGCGTCTCCTGCTGCGCAGTCTGTTGTATTGGTGCTTGTAAACGCTGATACTCATTTTCCTGGTCTATCGTATCACTTCTTGGAACGAAAACTTGTGCCTGTGGGTTTAGTTGCGTGCTCTCCTCTATAGCTTCTGTCTCATCGTTCCATTCAAGGGTATAGAGTCTCATCTCTCTATCCTCCCCTTTCATATTATCCTTTAGTGATGGTCCTAAATAATCGGTTTCGGTAACCGAAACCACGAAGTCTTCTCGTTCGTCCTGTTGCGGCAAAAATGCCTTCCTATGCTCTTCTGGCATGTCGTCAAATAAGCGACTCAGAGCGTC
>Ga0209149_1001917_pt1 | contig 11181 bp, 8 predicted proteins | sample WorMetTyACAVOLI2_FD_187423 | JGI IMG/M metagenome (GOLD analysis project Ga0209149, IMG submission 187423) | Marine gutless worms symbiont microbial communities from Max Planck institute for Marine Microbiology, Germany - Olavius algarvensis... ...
TAATCTCTGGAGGGATAAACTATGGCGTCTCTCTCTGCAGCATGGTGACAGTGTCACGTGCACGATGCGCTGGTGCCCCATCTTGCTGAAAAAGGTAATAATCCCCGAAAACAGAGCAGATATCCGGCAGAAGCATATTCAGCAGAACTGTATTCCGGTAATAGTCACCGTTGACACCCCTGGTTCCAAGAAGTGCAGCTGCGTAGCACCAAGACTGGACACTGCCACCGAAACCATCAGCGATTGCGCAGTGGCACAGTCGTTTGAATGCATGTGTTCGCGTGAATGGTGGACATTGTGAACATAAATTTTGAGCCTCTGACTTTCTGCTGTGCTTTCTTTCATCGATACTGGTTTCTGTAAATGTGATCGATGTAAACATGTGCATAGTGCTAATATTGGTGTGAAATGTGTTACTTTTGTGTCTGAGACTTTCACATGGTATGGTGGCAACATAACGAACGTGTGGCAAAATGTTTTTATGCCAATGACTTTGGCATTCTCTTGCGAAGTTTTACACGAAAAATTATGAAAATCCATCAATATTTGTAAAAGTTACAGCAAAAAAATCAGTGGCACCTTTCTTTTCTGAACATGGTGTGTATATACTTTCAAGGCGGACCAAAAAAGTGTATGTTATTCTGCGCTTTAGTGTCCCTTTAAGGGGATCACTGTTGGAATGTTGCCATGATGTTTGTTGTGGAAAAACTAGAATGGTGTGGCTACCCGGCAGTTAAAAAATTTTGAAGCTGTGTTATTCATTTTGACAGAATTCACAAACGTGACAGACAGACAGACACCACTAGGGTCCGAACTTTACTGGTAATATTGCTAATGTTACTTTACTGGTAAATTACGAGAAAACTACTTGTAATTTACAGATAACAAACTGGTGAATACTGCAGTCACAGATTAACATTAGTGATGAATAGTGAAAATGGCACCGTTTGATAGATCATATACAACTCACTATTGGTCTGCAATTGTAAGTATACCATTTTCGGTTTATTTGACGCTAAATAATATCATGACCTTCAAATGTGGGTGAAGGGTCATGCAAGGTCATTGAAAATGGTACCGTGCAAAAGCACCGCAGTCAGCGATTTGATTAGTAGTGTCTGCATTGTTTGTGTTGTCTGCATACCTTAAGATGACCCGATACTTCTGCTAACTGCTGCTGAGCCATGCAACTTCAGCAATCCTGAATGAAATTGTCTGCGTGCTGTGTGTTTGGGATCAGCGATCAAGTTTATGGGGTTGTCCAGTTCTCTGCAAAAAGCAGATTTTATTAGGTGAAGTGTCTACACCAGATTTTGTAGGTGCAAAAATAGGCCTAATAACAAATTTTTTAACAATAAAATAAAATAGTAATAAAAAACTTATCTGATTACCTTAAATTTGACCTTAATGTTGAGGATTTTCTGGGTCTGGACGTCAGCATATATGTTTTTAGTAACTGGCAGTTTAACTGTGAAGTGAATTGTGTCTGCAAGGATGGCGTCAGAGAATGTCGACCTGAGTCACTTTGATGCTACTCAGGTTAAACTACTTGAAGAAGAATGTATTCTAATCGACAGTGATGACCACAAGATCGGTTCTGCTTCCAAGAAAGTCTGTCATCTTTTAGAAAACATTGAAAAGGGTTGGTGTAATTCACAGACACACAACTGTGTTATTATTGTTGTTGTTATTATTATTGTTGTATTTTGTTATTGCCCGATTTGCTAAAAATGGTCAAATGTGCTCATGTTATTGTGCCATAAATGAAATATTAAGAGGTGTGACAAAGGTGTTATTGCAACATAAGCATATTTCGTGCCTGTTAGTTCATGAGTTTGAAATTCTAAGCATTATAATAGTTATAACATGAATAATTATTATTGTATCTAGATTGAAATCACTACTTGCACCACGTGTTCCTTGTGCAGCTTGTAGCTTATTGTCACTGTCTGGCGACTGAACGAAGCTGTAGCAAGTATTCGGTTTTATATGTCTAATTGCCAATTAAATATCTACTGTAGTGGAATAATGTGCTATTTATTATTTTGTCATATTCAGCTATGCTGAAGCACAACTTGGCTATTTCCGAGTGATCCCTAACGTAGATTTCAAGGTCACAATATTCTTCAACGTCAAATATCTGTTAAATGGTACAAGACAGTGCTATATTTACAATGGCAGACTGATAGGAACTCTTTTGTGATCGATCGAATGGTGCCATTTGTAATTACATTGAATGATCCCTAACTCACATTTCAAGAGCACTCCATTATTCGACGTCGAATGTCTCGAAAGTGATATGAGCTGATATTCACATGGTTACTACGAACCACTAATACGAAGTGATATGTATGTGGCTATTGAATTGTGCCATTGCCAATGATTTTGATTGACGTTTTAAGGTCTTTTGAGCTATATTTCTCTGCAAATAAGTGTATGCTACTTGTCCCATCTCTGATTAAGTCCAGGTGATCTAACATGCCGATGACCGTGCGTGACCTTTGACGGTCATTTCAGGTAGTTTAAACTATGTCATTGTCTGTGTCTCAAAAATACAGCATGAATAATTACGAAGTCAATTACAGTGGTCCGATGTCATATGTGAGCAATTATTTCTGATGTATTCTACCGGAAATATGATGCTGAGCACAACCTGTTAGTGATAGCTAAGTTTCTTGTTGTCAGTTTATCTACTATTTTAAAGTTTTTGCTTACCAGTTTTTGGATTAAATAAATAATATGTAGTGGAAGCTAAATTGTTCAGAATCTTGCAGAAGAAGTAAAATATTTCACGGTTTAACTTTGCATTACACTTTGTAAATTTTGCACATGCACATTTAGTCACAAATGTTAAACAGTTGAACAATGTTAGTGTTCAAGTTCCATTTCGGTAAACTTGCATGAATGTTGTGGCAGGTATGTTACATCGAGCATTCAGCGTGTTCCTTTTCAACCACGAGGGTCGTTTGTTGCTTCAGCAGCGAGCATCGACAAAAATCACTTTTCCTGGTGATTCGTTGCAACTTTTTTTATTGTTGTCATTGCATGTGTAGAGTGCTATCTCTATCTGACTGTTTATGCAGCCTTTATCCACCTAATCAAACCCGGATCGACTAAGTAGGATGAAATCGAACCCGGCCGGCGTTTAAACTGAGTTGCATGATTGTGCATGGCAACTATTAGGCTTATAATTTCATACATAATATTTATTAACAAATAAATACAACAGTAACATAAAATTTTATAATAAGGCTGGCACTACATATCTTTTAATATAGTTCACCTAGGCTAGGCTCGAGCCACAAGCAATGCATGCAAGCGATGTATGGACCAATGCCCTTGGAAGCAATGATGGTCTCACGAAGATGCGATCTGTGTTGTCGATCTGCTGTCTTCCGAAGATCTTGCCGTCGTCGCCGACTTCAACCGGAGCCGGAGGCGATCTTTGATGTGAACAAACGTCGAGACTTGGGCTGAGGATCTTCCTCACCGTCGACAGGAAAGATGTTCGTCTGATCACCGGCAATTCCTCTCTGAACTCGGTTCAGTACGATATTCTTCCACACCGTCACAACTGTCTGATCTAACTGTCAGACTATTCAATGACTTCTTTGAAGTCTATATCACTAAATTGGTGACTTTATCACCAAATGTTTAAACTGTCTCACTGACCAGTTTAACTCTCCAGTTCCAAATCACGTGACCAGTCCTTCTTCATTCTGATTGGACAGTCATCTCACTGCTGATAGATACCGTTAATAATATCATATGTATGTAAATATACACAGACACTAGATGAACAACTGGTAAATTAATAATGGATAATCGATGACAGGAACTGTCCTTTAACGCAAAGCTAGCACGCGACTAATAGGCCTCCTATTACTGCCAGCAATTAAAGGAGCTGTCTGCATTAATATACATTCTATCTAGCCAGCCAGAGCTAACTAAATTAATACAATGAAAATATTGGTGGGCATCACTCCTTCTTTACAGCATGTTATTTTGTTGTTTTATGAAACATAATACTTTAGTGCATCATTAGTTAGTTTCACAAATTATGCATTGATATGTACTGTAACATGGCACTGATTTTCAACACATTTGCACAGAATATAATTATTGCATTGTATTTTCCCACTATTGTATTAGTCTTTGCTTCATCATTTGCTGCATTTATCGACATTAATTACTTATTCTTGTAATATTACATTAGCTCCCCAGTGTGCTGGTGGTTATCGTCAGTCCAGTGAATATACCGAAAGCTGTTTCAACAGTTCAGTGGTGCTGTCGAGCTCCCAATGTTTAGCAGTGTGTGCATTTCATTACCGATGACTTGTTGTGTGGTGTTATAGATCACTGGACAAACACCTGCTGTAGTCATCCACTTTGCTTTGACGCAGAACTGGATGAGAAGAATTCAGTCGGTGTTATCCGTGCAGCTCAGCGTAAACTAAAACACGAGCTTGGCATAGATAGTCATGAAGTAAGCAGTAGTTTCAACATCAAGTGGCTAGTTACTGGTATCAATGTTTTGTAATTGTGAGACATAACTTTAAAAAAGAAAAGCAGATTATGAATGGTTTCGGATTTTTCTTACAAAACACTTAAATGTTTTCACACATATCTCTTTCCTTTCTGATGATTGGCATGTTATGACACTGAATTGGTTGATATAACTTTTACAACCAACGTTTGTAATATAAAGATCTGGACACTTGTTATAGCGCCACTTACATGAATCAGACTCGCGACCAGCAGCGCTTTACAATCACAAGCCAGTGGTACTGTGGCACATTAAGTGGCCATCCATTGCCATGCTAATGGACAATTGGACCTGCAGTGCAGCTAGCAGACACACCGTCACCCCAGTCAGCCACACTAGGCCTTTACCTGTAGCCCACAGTAGGTAAGCTACTACTGATTTCTCGTCCCACTGTGGGTAGGAGGCTGAGTTGACATGAGCATACATTAGGTTAGCAGCGTGCTTAAGGTTGCTTGCAGTGGACTGGGTGAGATCTAACTTGCAACCTGTCAGTGACAAGCCCGATACTTCACCACTAGACCAACTGGACCCCTCCCCCAGTATATTTGCATTGCATTCATTGTGTACAAGTGACCTCATGATCATAATGCACTTTGCTCAAGTATGGTCTCTTCTATCACTGCAGCTGCACATACTTTCAGCATTGTTAAGTCAGAATGAAGTCAACAGCTTTCCATTTTTACCGCGCGACGCGTATGCACAGCGTGGACTGTGCCGTGGCAAGATGTCTGTCTGTCCATCCGTCTGTCACATGCCGGTATTGTGTCTAAATGATTACACATACCATCAAAGTTTTTTGACCGTCAGGTAGCACCACCATTCTAGTTTTTCCGTACCAAACGGGATAGCAATATTCAGACGGGAACCCCCCGAATGGGGGCGTCGAATGCAAGGGGGTATGAAAAAATCACCAATATCTCGCTTTAGCTCCGAAATGATGCAAGATAGAGCCATAATTGTTACTATGGAAGGCGAATAGGAAACTGCACCCAAGGTTTTAGATGGTACCAGTTTGAATGACCTTGAGTGACTTCCCAGCCAGATTTCAAGGTCATGATATTCAACGTCAAATACCGGTAACTCAAAAACGATAGCAGATAGATCTATATTTACAATGGCCGACCAATAGAAAGACATATATCGAACGGCACCATTTTCAGTGACCTTGAACAACCCCTGACCCAGTTTTCAAGGTCACTTTATACTTTGATGCTGAATATATTATAAACAGTTAAAGATATGGCCATAGTTACTGTGGAAGGCAAATAGGAAACTGCACCCAAGCTTTTGAATGGTACTACTTTGAATGACCTTGAGTGACCTCTAACCCAGATTTCAAGGTCACTATATTATTCAATGTCGAGTAACTTATAAATGGTACAAGATAGAGCTGTATTTACAATGGCAGACCAATAGAAAGTTGTATTTATCTATCGAACAGCACCATTTTCGATGACCTTGAACAACCCCTAACCCAGTTTTCAAGCTCACGCTATTTTTTGACGCTGAGTGAATATATCATAAACGGTTAAAGATATGGCCATAGTTACTATGGAAGGCAAATGAGAAATCGCTTTTGAATGGTACCAGTTTGAATAACCTTCAGTGACCTTTTCAAGGTCACGTTTATTCAACGTCAAATAACGCGAAAATGGTACTACAACGTAGAGCTATACTTGCAATGGCCAACCAATAGAAAGTTGTATATGATCTGTCGAAACTCGAAAGGCGCCATTTTCAATGACCTTGAAAGACCCCTACCCCCAGTTTCAAGGTCACTCAATTCTTTGATGCTGTATATCTCATAAACGGTTCGACATACAGACATAGTTTCAATGAAATACCAAGAGGGACACACGCCCTACTCAACAGTCATTTCGAATGACCTTGAGTGAACTTTTGAGTGACTTAGCAAAATATTCAGTGATACAAAGCGTCGTGCGGTCTCTCTGCAACAGCTGAGCTTCTTGTTCAGGTAGCAGTCAAACATTTTGCAGCAACACATAGGCTGTGTTGCATATTTGTGATTCTTTTTGTTTCTGTGATGTATGAGTGGACGTAATTGTGTTTTACTCATGGTTATTACATGATCGAGTTGTATTTGCTCGTGTATGAGTAAATCTCCTCGTCTGTTGTAGCAGGCAATCATGTCTTAACTGCCTGTTCCCATAAACGACAGCTGTTTACGACAAAAGGCCCATTGGAATGTTGCAGACTTATGCAACTTGGCACCAGCTATGAACTCAGAATATAATTTTCATGTTCCTGGGGTATTTGTGCCGAAAATTAGAAGTAATATAATAAAAAGAGCAACGTTGGATAACAGAGCATTGCATTGTTTTCACAAATTGAACACTGATGTATTGAAAGTAAGTTCAGCCGCTGTATGAATTATGTAATGTTATTAAATTAAAGGACTGTGTGATCATGCCTTTGAATGGTGGCAGTGCCAAGCAAATCACAATAAGACTGCAAATTCCTGTAACAAACTGCTGATATAATATATTTTGAAATAATATAATAAAAAGAGCAACGTTGGGGCAACAGAGCATTGCATTATTTTCCCAGATAGAATGATGTTGTACTGAAACTGAGTTTAACCTCTATACAAATTGTGTAATTTATTAAATTAAGTGACTGTGAGATCATGCCTTTCCAAGCAAATCACAACAAGACTACAAATTCCTGTTACAGACTGCTTGTATAATATAGTTTGACTTGCTGCATCTCATTTAATTGGTTTTGTTTTCCAGCTCGAACATGCTTTTGAAATTACATACTAATTCAGTTTATTTTGGACTTAACCTTTGGTGACTGATCGTGCCGGTAAATGTTGGCAACACCAAGCGGGCACATCAATTTACAGTAATGCATACAATCACAGTAAAGTAGATGCATTGGTGATTTTGACACTCAGGCCATACGTCGCCAATTTTTATCATAATTTAGTGCATCTCGATCATTGTGATAAATATATTAAAGCATGACCAACATCATATGCCCAGAAAAATGCTCGTGGCCTATAAATGCCCTTGCTATGGCTTCATTGTTTATTTTTCCTGAGGCAGTCATGCCTGGCACTATGATGCAGTTAACTTGATAGTTATGGTGTTGTGTCATGTTTGTTTAAAGGTTCCGTTGGAATCGTTCGAGTACCTGACTCGGATACATTACCGCGCTGCTAACATTCCTCATGATGGCATGTTTGGTGAACATGAGATTGATTACATCTTGTTTGTATGTCGAGACGTTATGCTGCAGCCAAATGCAAATGAAGTTAGTGATTATCGATATGTCACCAAAGAAGAGTTGAAGGATATGATTGGTAAGAGTCACTTGATTATGCGTGAATGTTGCAAAAGGACAGCTATGTTTTCTAGGTTTCCACACTCCTGGAAAGTGCTGGATTCTGTGGTGTATTCAGGGGGTGATTGTGTGACCGCCTCCCCCTTTTGGCCTGATCGTGAATTTTGGATAATTTTTGCACTGTTTTTGCAAGCTTGTTTCGCGATATGAACCGTAAAATGTGTCCCAAAGCTTCTGCCTGTTAAAAACTGCGTCAAACTTCACCCAAAGTTGTCATTTTGGGGACGAAAGTGACTTTTTCTGGGGAAGGGTTTAGCCCCTTCACCACACCCTACCCCCTCGACGCCTGCAGCTCCTCGTCCCCTCCTTCCTAAAATCCTTAATATGCCACTGGCTGGATTTGTCCCTTTTGAAGGACCAGGGAAGTCTTGGAAATGGTTTTAGTTTTTAAAGTCTTGGAAGTTGAAGGTGAAGGTCTATAAAAGTACCAAGTGAACTGTGACTGCTAGTAGAGCTGTAGTTTGGATTTTCTTTGCACTTTTGTGCCTTTGCTTGTGAAAATTACTATTTAATTATGGTATATAGTCGTTACCATCTTTCAAAGATAACCTATGGAAAAGCAACCGGAGGTCCTGGAAGGGCTTGGAATTTTGAGTGACTGAATTACAGAGGAACCCTGGTTCTCAGATAAATGGTGATATGCAGTTAAATCCGAATAATTCTTAAATGACACACCATATGATTGCTTTGAGCTGAGATGTCATAGTTGTATTATCTGTGATTACTGTACTAAAACTCCCTTATAATTGCACATCTATGCTGTCTTGTACTGCATTTTTCCTTTAATTGTAATGCAGTGGTAATAAAAACTAGACCTGTCAAGCGATTAATTTCTTTAATCGCGTTAATCGCCGGATTAATTTTTTTAAATTGCGCGTTAATCACAGTTTTGTCACACATTTTGTTTGTTACATTTTTCAATTTATTTGTGTTCCATTTGGAGGTATATGTCAGCAGATTGCTGTTGAATGCTAGTTTACTCCTAGTACTATTGACTGATAAGAGTGACTGATTAGTGCAGGTCACTGAACTTACTGACAATTCAAAATTGACAACGATGGAGTTTTTTTGGTTTTGATGACTTTGTTATTCAATAAAGTGATTATTCATTTGTTTAACATTGAGAAATGCTCGATTTCGGAATGTTTATGTTTACTGTACTGCTGGTTGGCATAATTTTTTCCTGTGTTAAAATTTTTAATGGCGTTAATTTTTTTTAATCATGATTAATTCTTTGATGCGTTAATGCATTCGTTAACGTATTAATTTTACAGCTCTAACAAAAACGAATTGACAGTGTTCTTGTTGCTCGTAATAAAGTAAGTAACAGTACTGTAACTTAAGTTTGATGACATTGGTTTATACATGGTGTGTTGTAATTTGTATTGTGTTTAGAAAAGAGCAAGACCAGTGGTATGCTGATAACTCCATGGTTTCGGCTGATAGTCGACAGCTTCTTGTCGAAGTGGTGGGATAATTTAGACTCTCTGAAGTCCTGCAAAGACACGAGTACCATACACCGCATGTGTTGACGGCTACAACAGAATGTGATAGTTGATTGTGTTAAGAAACGTTGCAGTATCATGCTCTTGTTAGTCACCGTCTTTTTCATGTTTAGCTTAATCAGCTGTGCATTTGCGTTCATCTTCCATCATTCATTTCAAGTACGGACTGCAGTTCCACAAATGATTCTCTTTGTAAAGGAAAAGCAGTCGGTCCTATAGCCATGTTGAATACTCTGCATGCTGTTGCCATTTGGCTGTCATCATGAGATTATTCAGAAATGCAGCAAACTTCATCGGCATGTCGATAACTATAAATTCAGGCCCTAGCCTGGAGGCAGTGCGATGGGTGCATATGCCCCCCCCGCCAGGCCAAAATGGTCTGCGTTGTTGAGTACTTAATTATCACCGTATCACCACAAAAGCGATTATCACCACCAACAGTTGAACACTCGCTTTAACCACAGCCCACATGGCTTAAACATGCGTTTATTAGTAATGTGAGCGTTGAAGCACAACCCAAAATAATCTGACAAAAAGCTCACCGGTTAATTAGTAATGGATCTAGTCTGTGATGTGTTTTAATGTATGAAGTTTTCTTCAAGTTTTACAGTTGTGATGAAGACATCAAGCCTTCAGCTGCCTTCTCTTGCAGGCACATTAAGTATAAAATCCATGCTCCAGAGTGCGCCAAAACACGTCATTTTTATTCTAAAAATTCAAAAATTCTCTGGGGAGGGCCGCACCCACCCCCCTCAGCGGCTGCGGCGCCTCAATCTTTGCACCTTTGGCGCTCACTCACGCACCCCCTCACTTGGAGGTCTGGCTACGGGCCTGAAATTACACTACAGAGTCAAACATGCATGTTTATTCTTTAACAAATAGTATATAGACGATAATTTTTTTGTGGAACTGCAGTTGTCGTGATTATTTATATTACTGCAAATTTTCACTTATAGTGTGATGTGACATATTAAAATTGAAATTTTTGTTTGTTTAAAATAATGCTGCACTGAATTTTTAATCAATTGTGCTTATATATTTGCCTACTGCCAGTTATGGGCAAATCAGGATTGGGATTTAAATCACGATTTGAACACATTTGGTGATTTGATTTGAGGTATAAAGATTACTGATTAGATTTGAAATATTGCAATTTGACTTGTGATTTGATTTGAAAGGGTTTTACAGTTGTAATTTGATTGAACAGTAGTTAAATTGCAGCATATCACTTACTTACCGATTCAAAACACAGTAATTCCTATTTGAGCATTATGTGGCCTTATCACCTAACAAATGATCAGCTATGAGTTACACAATTTGTTTCTTTCTGAAATATTTCCTTGTCAAGTTAGGAGAAGGCGTGGGAAAATTTTGATGGAATTACTGACTGTAAAATGAGAAGAAAGTTAATATAGTGCAGCTGAGTTACTGATACGTGATATTAGCTGCTTTAATGATTTCAGCTTATTACATCATCATATTTATTTGTTATTGCGAAAATAAGTAACCAAATTGAAACAAAATGATTACACAACGACGAGCTGCCAGTAAAGCAAAACTGCTTATCTAAGCTGGCTGCGCATAATCACTAAACGCCATAGGCGCCGACTTTTGCATTTGGGTACTGGGGCGAACTTTCTGCCGGTCTCTCCCTCCCCTCCTCTCCCCTCCCCTCCCCTCCTCTACCCATCCCTCCCCTCTCCTCCCCTTAGAAGTAGGCCCCCTTAATCCAGCTAGGGGGTCTGGGGGAGCGCTGTAAGCTCC
>Ga0209149_1001918_pt1 | contig 11179 bp, 7 predicted proteins | sample WorMetTyACAVOLI2_FD_187423 | JGI IMG/M metagenome (GOLD analysis project Ga0209149, IMG submission 187423) | Marine gutless worms symbiont microbial communities from Max Planck institute for Marine Microbiology, Germany - Olavius algarvensis... ...
AATACAATGAAAATGACTTAGAAAACGAAGTAAATGAGAAAAAAGATAAAAAGTTATACCACCACGATATCTAACTTACAACCTATAGCATAACGCCGGAGCAGCTATACCACTGAGCTATGTGGCCAGATAGTGGGAGTGGTGTAAAGCTGCAATATAAGATAGCACGTTAGGTACACACCCTGTTAATACAGTGCGCACGCGTGACGATCCTACAAGCACGATTGGTCGGTATGATATACTACCGATAGCTGCTTCTCAGAAATGTGAGGTTGATTAATGTATGTTAAGAAGCGGACTATTACTCTTGTGCCTCATTCTGACTATTCGTTTTTTTAAAAAAAGTGAAGAGCTAGAACACCGCGCACAGTCATTTGATGCCCCTGCAGGCTGCAGCAATATTGGACTATTCCACATTTGCACGGGGATGGACTCGGCTGCAGGTGGGCGAGTCTCTGATAGCACAGGAATGGACTCGTTGCTGGGCTATGACCATTATGGCTCGCCTATGGCTAACATTGCTTGCCCTGTGGCGAACGATATTAGCACGGAACAGTTGATGGCGTCAACAACGTGAAAAAATAATGCCCCCCCCACCCTCCTGGGGCCAGTACCTGTAGGCACATAAAAACAAACATGCCTCCATTCCACGAAGTACATTCAGCCTGTACAGCCCGCTACAACAGTCTTTACTCAACTCGGAGATCACAGACTAACCCAAGAAGTCTGTGAAATGGCTGTTAAAAAATCTTGTTTTAAATATAAAAATGTTAACTGCTGACATCATTTGAAACTAAGTATGAAGCTTGAACTTGTTGAAATATTGTGCGAGTATAGGAACTAAACTACGCTAATATTCTGCCAATTTTGTATTTACCAATAATGTATCATCTCAGAAGCCAAAAATGTTAATACATGACAAAATTTAATACAAAACAGCAAGATAGGATAATGTGAACATATAACCATTAACAGCCATTACCATGTTTATCTGCTCAGCTGGTGTTTCACCAAAGGCCTCCAAGGAGACTACTGCAGCAGTCTTTATTTAGAAGCCAGACAGGCTATCAAACTAACATTGCCACGGCACTTGAAGGCATATCTGGTAACTCGGAAATTTAAATCATCAGAATACATTTTCTAAACAATTTCTAGCACACTAGCTAACTTGTCAAACTTTAATATGCATATTATTATTGCACACTGATTAATGCAGGCAAGGCTAAATTACTCGTTCAATTTCTCATTCTAATGCTGCCATGCATACACTCGATTAATACTAACTTTGTAGAATGTTTGCAGCAAATGTACAGATATATGTACCATGCCTCGACTTTCTACTATTTCTATTCATTATTATTGGAGGCCCTGCTTTAACTAAACAACCATCATCAATTTCAAAAGTCGGCAATGTTTCATTTCACAGTAGACTAATGACATACATGATCGGCTCTTCACTTACTTACTTCATGCTAATATTGGACGCCATATATCATCGTCACAGTTGGTACCTGACCCAGTGTACTATGCAACCAGACTACTACTGGTCATAACAGAGTACCAGCTTCAGTAAGAAGTTTTACAGGATGCTGTCTGTAACTCGGTGAACATGAACTCACTCGCACACCAAACTAGAATCAGTCGATAATGTCGATTATCATCAACTACCTGATAAAATGTACGCTTTGTCTATTTCACCAATTGTTAGAATGTGAGAACTGCCTCGTCATGTCACACGATACGTTCAGCATATATACGATGCTGTTATAGGTGGCAAAATGAACCAGTAAAATCACAGAACTGGTAAACATATGTACACGTCAAATTCAAGCGACAGCAGCCCACTGACAGAACGATCAACAGCACAGCAGCAGTCCAAGTTGGTCAACTGGTAAAGTATCTGTACAGTCTACATCAGTCACTGTCGTTAAAAGTGGTCCGTTTGCCTTGCGACTCGACCAGCACACCTTTGTTGCGCTGCTGTGATTCGGAAAATCCGCCACGGCCACCACGGCCACCTAAGACAAATAACATGTGTTAAAATTACCAGCCAAACAAACCAGTAATGATAAGTGGCAACAATGCATTACTGCTCTGTTAAGTAATATTAGTTACGAAACTCCTAAAATTCAGCGTATTATTAAAAATTAAAAGTGACAAAAGAAAAAATTAATAAACTACAAAAAGAGTTGGTCATTTAAACCTCCAAGTAGTCATTGAAAACATCATCATTATTATTACCTAACAGTCGTTAAGTTATCATGCATCTGGCTTAGGGGGGCTAGGTGTGGATTCGGTACAGTATGCATCATATAGGTGCTCATTTCAACCCGAACCCTTTCCTGTAATCACTGCTAATCAGGCGTATTTGACCAATTAGCCTACGGTTTAACAGTTGTCATTATTCGCCACTATTTGCAACTTGACAGCACTGCTCTGTCTGTAACGACCGTGATGAACGGTTGGCACTGACACCAGCCCAGCTGTGTCTGTGACCTCTGTGGTAACCATGAGGCCATCACTCCCCTTTTGTTATTATTAGGCAAATTTATATAGCACTCGGACTTCATCCAAGAGGATGAATTGGAAAGTACACGCGAACTGATCATATACTGCAATTCTGTCTACTCTCCTGCATCCTGTAGGAAAAAGAAAGTTAAGCAGACTGGTGCAATCCACGACAATGATAGAGTAACCAAAGTTATGACGACACTTCACATCTCATTTTGAGCACAACAGGAGCAAGTGTTCTGATATCTACTCTCTGTCACCAGAGTGATGGCAGGTTGGGGAGATAATAAGACCAATAAATGCCTAGTTACCTTCCAGGTACCCTTTACCATGCCAGGTACTAATGAACAACAGATCAACAGGTGATAAGTTACTTGCAATTATGTTTGCCTGCAATCATAGTTAAACACGTTACATGGGAACATACCTCTGCCTCCACGAAATCCTCCTCTGTCACCACCACCGCGACCACCACGGAATCCCCCTCGATCTCCTCCACGACCGCCACGGAAACCACCACGGCCACCGCCTCGAGGTGTGCCTGTGTAAAGAACAATGTGGCACATCATGTATTGCAGACTACAGAAACTTTTCACTAACCAACAGCTATGTAATGGGGGGTTCATTGTAAGCACTTAGAGAGCACCTTGATATTACATCAACAGAAAGCCGACAAATGTGTTGTATAAAAGTCATTTTTTGTCGTCTGACATCAACATTTCACCAAAAATTTTAATTTTATGCAACACATGGAGCTTACATATAAAGGAAGTGGATTTATATAGCACCTTATAGTACTTCACACTCAAAGCGCTCAGGTACGAATCACAGTTTTACCTGCAAATTACACCATACCTGCCTTTACCTCATAAGCGTTCACCAGATGGCGCCTCTCCAGCCTGAGGTTTCAGACATCTAATTGCGGCCTACTACTCATTTATCTACCCCGAAAGGATGAAAGGCTGAGTCGGCCTGGTTGGCTGACCTACAGCAGACGTTTTACCCACATAAGTGGTCATCCATCAGCTGCAGGTCGAGCGCAGGAAAGGGAAAGTTCGCCGGTCAAAGACCGACTTCTACCACTGTGCCACGCAACCAAGCACATACGCCTTGTGAACAAACAGTATGCACATGGTGCAAACGGCAAAGGAGTTTGCAACGCACACAACGTTCGAAAGAAAGTAAGCAAGTATAAAGTAAAAGTTTGCAATGACGACCTTGCTTAAAGAAATATGCAAGCAGTGCAATCAGATTTGAAGGTCACAGCTCGCCATCTCAACAAAGTTGAAGCTGTACAACACGTGCATCTTATCAATATTCCTGTATGGTTCGGACTGCTGGAAGATACCTAAGACAGACGCATGTAAAATCGATGCACTCGATCAGTGGTGTCTGCGTATGCTGCTTGGCATCAAATGGTATCAATTTGTACGAAACGATGATGTATGGAGGCTAACGAAGCATCCAAAACTTACTGCTATACTCCAGTCGTGCCGGCTTGCCCTATTTGGGCATATTATGCGCATGGATGACAACACAGATGTCAAGAAGATCCTGTTAGCCTCCCCTCCAGCAGACTGGAGAAGACAACCAGGTCGTCCCCGCATCATGTGGCTCAGCATCGTCCAACAGGATCTGAAAAAGCACCATCTTACGCTCCCCGAAGCAGCAGATTTAGCTCAGAACCGCCCTCTGTGGAGGATGATGTCGACGTATGGCGCTACGCAATCTTACAGTTGCATGCCAGAAACGATGACGACGAGTGCAATAAAAGTACGCAAGCGAAAGCAAAAAAGTATACATCGTTAGCATGCAATGCTTGTACACAGTGTTTTACCAGGAAACCGGGCTTTCGGTCAAGTGGGTCAATGAATCTGTATAATATATTTGCTACTGCTAGCAGCACTTTTGTCCATTTTCCATCCAAAATTTTATGATTTCATTCATTAAAAATAATTTCTGGATTCTGACCATTTTCATCCAAAACAAAGTTGTCAGATTCCAACATATGCTACCAGATGTTAAGAAGTAATGGCTTACTAAGTGTCAAAATACTTTTGACAGCTACACAAAATGAAAGTAAGTAGCAAGTATTGTGAAAAAAAAACATCTCAACAACTGATCCCATAAAATATATGCTTAGTCCATATCGCCAATTGTTGGAATGTGAGAACTACCTCATCAAGTCAGAGAATACTTCCTTCAACTGTTTACCATTTTGGAAGACGAACAACACGACACTTCTGGGAAAAATGCAGACTGACTAAAAAAGGACCGCGGTAAGGCAAAAAGTCGTAACACTATCGGCTGTGAATAAAAACACTTCACATAGACACAAAGTATTAGCCTACCGAAGTCACGTGTTTCAGCATAGTCTACTAGTAGTTGGCGTCCTTCGAATGACATTCTGTTCGTTTTCTTCTGCGCACTTTGTGCATCTTCTACAGTGTCGAAGTCAACGAACGCAATTCTAGAAAAACACAAGATGAAAGCAAATTATACTCTATATCTTCGTTCACCTTGCACCGCAGCATGTATGTTTGCTATGCTCACAGATGTTTTCATTAACACAACCTGTGTATTCTTTACTATTTGTAAGACATCAAGCATACGTATTTACTCATACTTTAGCAATTTTGCCACTTTTGCTAACATGCTGCAAGTAACATCCAGATCAGACCACCAGGAACTATGCAGCAGTACAAATGGACTGCTTATGGATATTTCCGGGTTCCCAATCAATTTAAGAAAATGACACTCTCACACTTTTCCTTATGTTAGTAAACAATCCCCGAGTGTCACTCTCACATGCAACAACTACATTTTTTAGTCGACTTCTGCTCCCCTACACCAACTCCTTTCATCGCCATCTAGATTTATATATGTTTTGTACAGTATCTGTAAGCATTTCCAATTTTAAAATAACAAAACAGACAAACAATAAAAATCCAATACAATAATCCAAAAGTAACTCATCAAACTTCTGGCAGAAAACGATGTTACAACAACAGTCGCACAGTGACACACACGCAGATAACCTGTCATTATTACCAACAAAACTTCCCAGTTTTCTAGATCAGTAGGAATCTTGTATTTTTAACTGGCAAAAATATCTGTGTTGTTATGTTGGCATTCGCAAGCGAAATAACTGTATCGCTACTTTACCGGCAAAATATCCACTTGATCTATTCACACAAAATCACTGACACATACAACCAACAACTCTGAAGTAAGTCAGTAGTAGCACGCTGCATATTTTGGACAAAGGCAAGGTACCTTAATAACCGGGTGACCACTCTCCAGTCAATGCAAAATTCCCTGACAGTTCCCTAACTGTTCGCGGCACTCCTTCGTGGTACTCGGTATGTTAAGTGTTACTCATATCATACCCGTACTAGTGTTACTGTTAGTGGTGGGGTAGGAATGCGACAATGCATGATCCAAAACCATATATTTATTATCTGACACAGAATAGACTCCTACTAAATAACTGTATGGACACAAATATGCAGCTTACAATAAACAGTTTTAGGCAACTTCCATGACAAGATTTTTCCCCTGACATTTCCCTGATTTTTAATAAATTACCTGACAGCTGTCAAATTCCCCAACATTTCCAGGTTTTCCAGACAAATGGTCACCCTGTAATAATTTCCCAACTAGCAACCACTGCCAATATCTCTGTAATGTTTTAACAGACATTTCTGGGCGTGGAGTACCAGCTGGTGTCAATAGATCGACAAGATACTCTGTATTGCCAGCACATGCCTGTTACGGAGACAGAATTCCCAACTTGCGTGATAACTGCCAAGCGTATGCTCAGCTAAAAAGTGCACACAATGTTGCGAACTGTCTTTACCCTTTTAGTTTCCCAGTGTCAAAGTGCTTTGGCAAGCCGATCCGAGTGCTGCTATCATACAACTCTTCCAGCGACTCCTTTGTCGCAGAAAACGGGAGGTTCTTCACAATCAGTGTCTTCGTTGGTTTATCCTCTGTAAACAACAATAACCATGTCAACTTACAGCACAATTACCAAAATAGTCAATATCATATTACACAAATTATGTTCAAAGTGAGAACGTTTCGATATATTACCAGACATGCAATAAGCACACACTGCTCTGCTTGTGAATGCACATTTGGCCAAGCATAAAGGCCTCAGTGCTTGGTGCGATACACCACTGACGCTCAAGGTAAAGGTGACTGCTAGCAACCAACAGAATTATCACACGCTATGAACAGTACAGTATCATAGGGTTTAAAAGCCCACTTGACACATTATAGGTCTTTTTGGAGACTACATCTACATCTACACAGCCAATCAACTTGACTGCTTGGCTGTTACCAACACAACCAATATGTACCACCAAGAAATTCAGTTATCGCTAACAGGTCCTGCTCAGTATCATATAAGATGCAGCAGTGGAACTCAGTCTAATTTAAGGGCCTCGCTCGGACTGATCCCCTACTAACTTCGGCGCTGTTGCACCGCGCGTCTGGAACGACCTGCCTGCTGACATCGTTTCTGCACCGTCACTGGCCATTTTCAAGCGGCGCTTGAAAACTTATCCGTTTGGACAATCATTCGGCTGACAACTGACCTTGTTACCTGTCCTTGAAGCTTTGCTTACGGCAGGATAAATACTGTCGTTAATAATAATAACTGCGATAACTGCAAATTCTGACATAATGTTTTGTACAGTGCCCCTGCAGCATTTTTTTGCAATAGTGTCACTATAATCTTAACATTTATAATAATAATAATGTCGAATTACCGAGGGTCAAAAAAATAATAATAACTGCCATGTAAAATTCAGTATTTAAAAAAAGCTAAGCTCTCGCACAGAGGATGCACGACATGGTGTCATTGAAAATTTTGCTAAGTTGCTCAGAGGTAAAGGTCAAGAAGAGCCATACTCCGAAGGAGCATAGGCGTGGTGCTCATCTCTCTTACATAGGCCGTTGAGCCCGTACGTGTTGTCTGTGACGCATGGCCAGTGCGACACTAGACCAGACCTAAAGTTACCTTCCCAGCCTAAGCTTGACAGCACCTACCAACGGAGGGATGGCCAGGCTGAGTTTCTCAAGATCACGTGAAATTACACTACTGAGTAGACTGTGTGTAAGTCCCTGTCAGTATTCAATTGTAACTGTCTCTATTTTGTGCCGTTTCTTATATGCTCAATGTCAAATAACAGGGTGCCTGAGAAATTTGTGTCAGGGCCATTGAAAATAGCAACAATCGATTGCTCGTACATGGCTTCCTATCAGTCTGCCATTGTAACTATAGCTCTATTGCTGTACCATTTTCGAGATATTTGACACTGAAGAGTATCAGGACCTTGAAACCTAGGTTAGGTGTCACTCATCCTGCAAATGCACAAGCTATACATTGCTAAAATCTACAGACGCGGGGTAACCTTTGCCTCTGATAGTTTGGGTCCATCATCTATCGTCACTCCATTCTACATAGTGAGCTCTAAAAAAGCTATATAGGTAATGTGGGTCATTTAAGGTCATTGAAAATGATATCAACTGACATCCCAATTTTCTATCAGTGGCTTATAGCAACCAGTCATACCTCTTACCATTTGCGAGACACTGTGACACAAGGGTTAGCAGATTTTACCAACCCCAAGTCTCGTTTTTGAATCCTTCGCAAGGGGTGTTCTGCAGTGACTGAAGGTCTCAAGAAAAGCTGGAGACCCTGGGATACTGGAAGGTGAACATTGTATGATGCTAAAGTCATTAGTGTTAATGCTTTACAAGTGTATGACAGCCGGCCAGCCATTGACATGGCAGCAATACAACAATGGTATCAGTCTCTCATCTGACTATCCAAACTCAAAAATAAAAAAAAACATGAGCAAGGCAGCAGTGATATTACGTTGGAATCTTGACCGACCACCATCGCCACTTCCACCACCAGAACGTTCTTGGAATCTTGACCGACCACCATCGCCACTTCCACCAGCAGAACGTTCAACATGCAGTTGGCGACCATCCATTTCCCAGTACTGTTGCTTCAGCACTGCTTCGATAGCTGCATTGTCACTGAACTCCACAAAGGCAAACCTGCAGAGACACGATTACAGTCCTACATCAGCATAATGTAAACCGTCTCCAGGATAAATGGTGGTTGCCAACCATCTCTGAAGCCCTTTCATTTCTACTGCGCGCTTCATTTGTACTATATCAGTCAGTAACAGAAATGTGAAAGTGTGGTGTTGGTGTATAACAGACACATATTTCATAAATGCTGTAGCTTCTAGTTCCACACCTCAATTGCTAAATGAAGGTCAAAAGAATTTTGCTTCATGCATCTTCTACTTCTACAGCACCAAAAATCAGCAGTAGTATAGTAGAGTTTAACGTCCCACTCGACACATTATAGGTCATTTCGGAGACAGTTTTACGGGTCATATGACCCAACCAACAGTGTCATAGCACTGAAGGACGATGGTTAGTCAACCACGTCAAGGGCCAATCCCACCAGGCTCAGCTCACTAAAAGGTAAAGAGAAGAATGTAAGCCAGAAAAAAATTTAGTATCTATATAGCACCATTAAGACCGAAGACACAGAGGCGCTTGGAAGACAGAGAGCTAAACCAAGCAAGATCAAAGCCCGATACAGTCAACCGACCTGTAAGAACTGCTTGTATCTTTGTGCACCATTATAACAGTACACAATACTGTCAGACAGAGACAGTTTTCTCTATATTCCCCTTCCTCCAGACCAACATAACAGTTCTGCATATGTGGCCCAAGGAGATACTGCTAAACTGCTCATTCCTTACTGACCCATCCTCAAGTTCACTGGCTGGCATAGCAGCAAACAACACTACAGGTATGGTATACCCAAAACTACAAAAAACATCGACATTCCAATAATACCAAAATGTACATACTTGTAAGTTAGCTTGTGAAATTTTCTACAGAACAGTATGTCAGACAAGTGTGTAATAATAGCAGAATACACTGAAATGTACAAACTGTGACTATGTGCATGGCTGTAAACCACACATACACACAAACTGTCAACAGTTTGACATTGCTTTACCTGGCGTACACTGCACCAATCAACACAGGTAAGCTGATACGTGCAAAACTACCAGGTACTTTGTTGACACTAGTTATACATACAACAATTAACTCAACTACAGCGAGACACTGCACTGGTCACTCACCCCTTCACTCGCCCTTCATCATTCAGAGGTAGTCGGACTACTGTGCAACCGTCAAACAGTTCGCCAATCTGGTCTTCAGTTGCTGTCCACGGCACGTTCCTCACAAAAAGTGTGCACTGGTTGTTGTTATCTGTCACAAACACGTCTTTCTGACACACTCAGCATAGCACAGCAAACATAGAGTACGTCTTTGATATATTAAATCTGTCCCTGACATCCGTCTCACACTGGGATTATCTCGGAAATGGCAGAAGACAGACACATACCTACGATGGATGACTAAGAGAATGTCGTACGTGCTCTATCAAATGGCATCATTACCAACGACCTTGCTTGATGGAGGTTATTTCAGCTACAAATACACACCGAGCTCAACTGACAGCAGTGGCCTCGCCGACCGCTATAAAAGGAGCAATGCGACTGTCATGTCTTCAGCTGGTCCGGAGGGGGAGTGGCTTGGGGAATGGACCAACAGACCAAAAACAAGAGGTCAAAGTAATTTGACAAAAAGCGCCTCACGGGGGGCCCATTCCCCGGTTAGGGGTCACCCCAGGGGGTCGAAATTTGTACCATTGAATTCCTGGGGCAGGGTTTCCTATTAGTGTTCCATAGTAACTATAGGCCTAGGATGCACTGTTTGGCAACAGTGCACGCGCGTGACAACCAACCAACGACGTCACGACACAGCCTATCTCAATAATCACCTCTTTTACTAAAGTAAAGTGAGGCGCTTAATAATAGTAAGCCTAAGAAATTCCAATACACAGATCCTAAGACAAGACATTACTCCTAAGACAGAGTAAGTGAGTGTGTGGTTTTTTAACGGCACATCAGCACAAAAAGGCTATTTAGTGCCATTCAATGTTTATATGATGGATAGGATATGAAAAAGACAAACAAGACACGAAGACATTTCTAGATCTAATTACTTAGGCCTTTTGGTTTTCGAGTTAGAGCCGATGTACGGCGTTGTACGCGACATCAGACAGACGGACGGACGCCGATGACCGCTTAATGCCCCCGCCCCCCCTACGGGGCGGTGCATAATAAGTGTTCATATCTCGGAAATGGTTACTGCATACCACTAATAGGAAGTCTACTGTGCCACAGTCAATGATGGCGAGTTACCTTCAAAGTCACTTCAGCTATTTTTTTTAAATGAGTGCAACCCAACCTACTTTTCCAGTCACTGATATATGGTCCAGATGATCTAACGAAGGACAACATTACCAAAGACATTAAGTGAAGCTGGAGTAAGCCGTTTCTCGGAAAGGTGCAATATAGACTTATAGTTGCAATGGATGTAATGTAATGTAAATGTAAAACATAATTATTAAAGTGGCTAATAACAGCATGCTGGTGCTTAGACCACTGTCAATAACGTAGCACAACAACATATCACACTATGTCGGGAAACGATTTCAAAAACAGGAAGGATTTTAGACGACGCCGAAAAATAGTTATTGAAGATGATGACTGAA
>Ga0209149_1001919_pt1 | contig 11178 bp, 6 predicted proteins | sample WorMetTyACAVOLI2_FD_187423 | JGI IMG/M metagenome (GOLD analysis project Ga0209149, IMG submission 187423) | Marine gutless worms symbiont microbial communities from Max Planck institute for Marine Microbiology, Germany - Olavius algarvensis... ...
GAAAACTGAAAGGCTCCGGAAGCCCATATTTGGCACCATGGAAGCCCATGACCCGGGTGACCCGTGAACCCGTTTCAAAGTCAAAAGGTCAAAGGTCAAGGTCACCGCGCCGACTACAGCTGACACACTAAATGCGCCGTATCTTCCGAACGCGAAGGCCTACGAACTTCAAACTTGGTAGACGGACGGAGCCTAGATTTGCGAGAGTCACCATATTAATCCTTCTACTCAGCGACTAACCAAAATACTCAACCAACAACACGAGGCATCGCGGGGCCTCTCTGCGATAGCTGAGCTTCTTGTTACCAGGCTATGCACAGCACAGAGCCGCGGATTATGCTATGCATACCGCGGATTATGCTGTCTGTTCGTCTGTCCGTCACTCCGACGGAGACCCCCTAATGGGGGCGTCGAATAAGGAGGGGTAAGAAAAAATCGCGATTTCCGGTTTATCTCTGTAACGATACAAGGTAGAGCCATAGTTACTATTGAATGTGAATAAGAAACTGCACCCAAGCTGTCGGATGGTACCATTTTCAATGACCTTCAGTGACCTGTAACCCAAACTTCAAGGTGTTATTCAACATCAAATAACTCGAAGACGATACAAGATGGATCTACAGTTACAATGGCAGATTGATACAAGTCGTATGTGGTCTATCGAATGGCGCCATTTTCTGTGATCTTGAACAACCCCTAACCAGCATTTTCAAGGTCACGCTATTATTTGACGCTGAATATCTCAGTAACGGTATGAAATACAGACATAGTTACAATGGAGTGCTAATACGGACTTACATACGCCATACTCAGAGATGTCATTTCGAATGACCTTGAGTGATCTTGAGTGACTTAACGAAAAAAATTCAATGACACGAAGTATCGCGCGGTCTATCTGGACAGCTGAGCTTCTTTTGCATATTGGTACACAAATCACGTGTGCCAATTTTCTTGAGAATCATTGAAAAACCGTAGTTGAAAAAAAGTTTGACGGCGTCCACACAGACATCCAGATATCAATCACCTACACGCAGCAGCGGAGCAAAAAGCGATTTAAATGCCGTGCTTGACGAATCAGAAGCCATAGAAGCACGAAACCTTTTTTTCTGTGATTATGGACTGACTATTTTGTCTTATAATTAGTTTATTAAAATTGTTAGTTATTACTAACGTCGTTACTTACTTCGCCGTCGTCTTCATCATCTCCGTTTAATAGCAAACTGTCAAAACATAACTTGAACATTTTGACAATACGTCAGAAAATCAATATGAGCGTTTGTAAAAGTATATACGTACAATACATAGCCTAATCGATAATCGGTTTATCAATATTTAAAATTTGCGAACAATGGTGTGGTTGCAGCGTGCAGAGACTGGTGGTAGACGTGAGGGACAAGATGTTGTCGTTTCTGTTCAGTCACTCAGCTGCTTCTGTCTTCGCTAGTTCTGGATGTCCATTGGCTCAGGTAAGCCACACAGTACGCACACGTGCTGATCGTTTTTCTGCAAAACAAAGGGTCGAACATGTCCAACGGTCTTCAGTGATGTAGACTATTGTTACGGATCTTTATCGCGCGTCAGCACAGCAACGCTGCACGATGTCCGTGTGTCTGCCTGTCCGTCTCTTCGTTCGTCTGTCACGTTCCGGTATTGTATCGAAACGGCTTGACATATCGTCATACTTTCTTCAGCTTGTAGTAGCCCAATCATTCTAGTTTCCCAATACTGAACATATTTGCGAAATTCCGACTGGTTCACCCCTTACGGCGGCGTTAAATACAGGTGGGATATATAAATTTCGCGACTATTACTAATAAGTTTGACGTTGTCGGAACTTGATCTTTAACTTGAAATTTGAACATTAAGTTGAACTTGATATTTATGCCAGCTGTGCTATCAGACTACTGATGACGGTCGGGGCTTATCGTATTGTCACCTTGTGTGCGCAGCTGACGCGTGATGTGTTAGGGATAGCTATAGGTTTCAATATATGAAAGTATACTATACTTTACGTTGTTCTGTGAATACTAATGCGCTGCAGACTGATCTGTTGCATTTGGTACACGGCGATTCGGTGCCCGAGGACCAGCTGCAGGCGTTCCTCACGTGGTACTCTGCTGCAAGACTGGAAATGCGACCTCAGCGCATGCACACGGAAAACAACGAGTCGCGACTGGCGACGCGTCGTGACGACAACGCCGACGACAGTCGTCGTGACGACAACGCCGACGACAGCGACAACAACAACTGTCAGCCGCGTAGAAAACTCGCCGGCAACGAGCGCCGATCGCCGCCGACTAGCGAACATTCTGGCGAGACGCCCAACAGGTGGTTTCTGCACGGCGGCGTGCTGTCTCCGCGACCAAGGACCACACACGACGACGTTGACAGCGGCTCGGCCTCTGACGGCGACGGCGACTACCGAGACTGCGCCAGGGCACACTGGGGGGACGAGCGGCCAACCAGCCAGCCATCATTTGACAAATATGTGGACCGACCGGCGATGAGACGTCACAAGTACGCTGGCTTGTACGAGCATCTGTGCCACGCCGACAGCGACGTCAGGGACGATGACGTCACAGCGCACCTGTCACTTGGAGGTGTCGCTGAGCAACAGGGCGACGACGCAGTCGATCAGACCAACATTACTAGGCATGATGACGACGACGACGATGATGATAAACAAGGACGATCCGCCCACAGACGCACGATGTCGCCGGTGGATCGTCGACGTACCGTGGTCTGCGCCAGTTCACGTCATCACGCGCATCTGCAGCAGACACAGTCCGACATTTTGACGCGGCAGGACGTGACGGCGACACCGCGCTCGCTGTCACACGTCGAGCACTGCGACGTCGAAGACCGGCAAGACTCGACGGTACTGACGCGCTCACAGCCGCGCAGCTACTCGCTGTCTCCCATGTCGCCGCCGCGTCCTCCTCCGCCGCCGTTCAACGTGGAGTTCCGCCCGCCCATCACCGCAGCCCCGCCACTACCACCCGGCCCGCTCTCCCACGAACTTGTCCGGCATCTTCGCGAACAGCAGGTACTTCGGTTGGCAGCCGTGTCGCGAGCAATCCACCACCAGCTGCGCTACCTCCATCACGGCGGCAGCGGCGCCGTGTCGCCGTCCAACTCTGCCGGTCTTTACCCACCAACTCATAGGCAGTTCGACGCCAGTCTACTACTTGGTTCAGGAGCCGCAACGCCATATGCGCTGCACGATTCCATCATGCCCAGCTTTCGTGCAGCCGACCTCGCTTTGACGTCCGGTCGCGACAGTCCTGGAGACAGTGACGTCAGCAACGACAATGCTTCCGGTATGTAACATATTTACAAAATTCCGCAGCATTGTTTCGTCTCACAAAACAGAATTGTGTTGACTAAAGACTGGCTGATTTTTGCATACGTGGGTAGACTGGCTTTCACGATCCCGAACGTCACCAGGTCCACTATTAGGCAGTGGAGTGAAAGCTGGTACACTGGTCCTTGATGGATGGGTTGTTGCACTTTGGAGTGACGACTCGGTGAGTAGTGTTCGCACTGGCACTACAGCGCTGGATTAGATATGGCACAAATATCACAGACAGTCAAACTAATCTCAATAATAAATAGTCACTGCATACTAGGGGAGGGATTAAAATTTTTAATCTAGTTAATCTTAAGATAATAGTGATGTGCGCATGTGCGTGAAGGCGGATAGTACACATCGGGTAAGACCGCCGTCTTCTGGTCTTATAAAAGTTTGTGATTATTTATTATTACGTATTTATAGGCCTATTATATTATTAACTACTCGCGACTGCTACTTTTCAAGTGATGCTGGATCTACGAGTAAATCAGTCACTTAGTAACGGCTATCTATCATCACCTGTTGAATACTGAAAACCACAGCGCAACACTCTTCAGTCGATGAACACCGCAAAACGCTCTGCACTGCAGACACTGCCGTCGCACGTTGTTCAAGCCCGGTACACACTGGCGACAAAGTCCACAGTCGCCAAAACCGGCAAGAAACCGGCGACAAAGTCGACTTTGTCGCCGGTTTGTCGAAAGTCGACTGTCGCCGGCTCGTTCGACCTTGTCGACCGTGTCGCGGTCGACATTGTCGCCAAAGTTGAACATGTTGAACTCGGTCGACTTTGTCGAAAGTTGGTGATTTTTGACGCCCGAATGTCGAACGTCCTTTCGACTTTGTTGCCAGTGCGTAAGCCTACGGGGCCAAAGCGACACGGCAAAGTCGACCGTGTCGACTTTCGACAAAGTCGACCGTGTCGAGTTCGACTTTGTCGCCAGTGTGTACTGGGCTTTAGACGCATTTCAATCAATTAATTAGAAATTATTGGTATCATGAAAATGATAAGATTAGTTTTTCATCGCGATTAAAAATTATCGCAATTAATTAATCAACTAGTTAATCTTTAGTTAACCCTTTAGAATGCAAAGGTAATTATAGTGCCAAATCGAATAATATATAAGTTTGTACACTGGCCGTTGATGGGTGGGCTGTTACATTTAATACAGCGAGGGGCCTCATCGCTGTACCAAATGTTACAACCACCCATCAACGGCTAATGTACCAATCACCGTAGTGCTTTATAATGATTCGATGTGCTGTGCGGTTTTAATGTGCCCCTTAAAGGGTTAACTGATATCAATGCACAAACCTTTACTGAATAGTACTGTCACTTTCTGTTACGGGGCGGTAACTGTATTGCTGCTGGCCTATAAGAGTGACGGTGGGTCAGGTGTAGGTCTCGGCACGAGCCTTGACCGGCGCAAGCGCAGTCGCGTGTTCATCGACCCTCTGACGGAGATCCCGCGCCTCGAACGCTGGTTCGCTGACGACACTCATCCATCGGCGTACACCATCGAGCAGTACACGGACGAGTTGAACCGGGCCGCGTACCGCCAGCGCTTCCCGCCGCTCGAGCCAAAGAACGTCCAACTGTGGTTCAAGAATCACCGCGCCAAGGTGAAGCGACAGAAACTGGAACTGCAGTCGACGTCGATCATCCCGGGTCATCCAGCGCCCATCGCATGCACCGACCGCTGACTGCATACTTGACTTCAACAGAAGACGGTAACGCTATCGAGCGTAGGATATCCCACCCAGTCAGACATATTCCTGCTGGACATTTCTTCCACCCGGACAATTTCCCGCCCGCTTCCTCAGTTGTTAAAGTGAAAATTTGAAAACTGACCCTAACCAACCTATGAGGCGGGGATTGTTTTGAAAACTGGCACTCACTAACCCATACTGCTGATCCTAACCGATCTACGCATTAACGTTAGATCGCCTTGTAGATTGGCAGTTGGTGGTGGTGGAAGGGGAAAATGTCCTATACCATGTAAAAAGGGAGAAGGAATTGTCCGGGGGAGATAAAGCCCGAGGGAATATGTCCGGATCTCACGCTATCCACTCCCACACGACTGTAGATAAGTAAACGCAAGCGGTCGACATCCAGCACACTGCAGAAACGCCGCAGACGTTAGAATGGTTTGTACGAGTTCGCTGACGAAACAATAATGCCCACGATGAACACGTTTTGTTTGTATCGGTACTGCAGATTATATGTATTGACGACAGCTGCTGTTTTACACCGAGTTCTCCTATTTGTTGCGCGGCGTACGTCTAATTTAACACATTCTGGTCTGTTTTTATCCGCAATGTTAATATGAGTAGGCTAACTCAAACAAGAATATCGCTACTGTGATAAAAAAGCTGGCCCACAACCGTGCTAATTCCCTTTACCTGGCGGACAACGGACGATGATGGTTATCAACAGATTGCGACGGTCGCACTCTGTCGACCTGTGGTGTGACGTAAAATTCGAACAGGAGGTTGTAGTAATACGTGACAATTCGCCAGAATTCCAAAAGCGAGGGCCCATCCCAAGCTGAGTCACGCTTAGTCCTCTGAACCGCCACCGCCATGCAACCATTAGGGTGCTAAACAGTTAAGACCGCTAAGCTATCGGCGCCAACTGCTAATGTCAGACGACGACGACGACGCGGTAAGATTAACAGTCTGGCGGCTTAATTGCTCCTCAGTGGAAAAAGGTCGACTCTGGCACTGCACCGAGCGAACTGCCTGTCGTTTATTTACGACAAATTCGATACGTACTTTGAATTAGGGGAATTTGAACAGTTCTATGTGCATGGAACATTTTGATAAGAACAACGTATAAAATGCGCCTTTGTTCTTGTTTTTGCTTTCAGTATATGATTGATAGTTGGATGTCTTCAATCTTCAATGTTTTCATTTTTTCATTATGAGTAAGGCCTTCAGTCGCTAGCAAACCGCGCTAAGACTGATTTACTGGTCCAACCAGCCGTTAGCTTAACGGCTTAGCGGTTAAAACAGTAACCACTAACGTCTCGAATCAGCCTCGCACTACAGGCTTAACAGCTGCATGGCTCCGGGCACTAGTCACGCTATGTGGATGAAAATGACACCGTTGTCGAAATATGACCACGAGACGGACGACAAACGGACCGACGTTGGCAACCAACGCATCTGATCCTTGAAGTCGGGTAAGCAGTAATTATAGACTACACAACAGATGGTATTTATAAAATCGTCAACTTACGCTGAGTGATTTTTACACAACTCTGGAATGTCATAGCCATTCACTGCTGGCAAATGGAGACTCAGCGTGGCAGTCGTCGTCAATAAAAGATCCGCTGTCGCAGAGAAACCGCGCGATGCTCTGTGTTACACAGAAATGTCGCTAATCGGATAAATGTGGGGACAGACCGAGGAAGGCGTTTGCAGAAGGGGTCAACCTTCTTTCCTCCATTTCTCGTGGCCGCGAAGCGTCCACACCACTGCATGCCGCCAAGCGGAGTCTCCCTAGCACTATGCTAGAGTCCAACATAGCAGAGTGTCCTTCACATGCTTGTATTGAGTCCAAACTAATGATCGTGGGATCACGCGGTTTTCAGCATCTGGTAGCCCAGACTCTTTCATACCTTAGGTCTTACGGGAACTTTTTGTAAGGGCTTCAAACGAGGCTGGGGTGGGTGAACGGCGAAAGACGCATATTTTTGACCAGTAAATCATTATATCTCAGAAACGACAGAAGGCAGGAATAGCCCAGCAGGCAGGCTCTATGTACACGACATAACCGACTCAGCCTTTCATCCTTTCGGGGTATATAAATGAGTAGTAGGCTGCAATTAGATGTTCGCAACCTCAGTCTGGGGATGCGCCATCTGGTGAATGCTTACGAGGTAGAGGCAGGTACGGTGTAATTTGCAGGTAACACTGTGTGATCCGTACCTGAGCGCCTTGAGTGTGAGGTACTACAATAAAGGCGCTATATAAATCCACTTCCTTTAAGTGTACAACAAACACAACGCTTTTAGGAGAGGTCCAACTAATGTACACTTTATAGCAAACTGAGTAATTTACAGACATGGAATATATGCTACATCGTTTGACTATGCACATTAATGCTGCCAGAAATTGTTCAAAATGGATAAATATCCAAACTACACAGAAGAGCATCAGCTCTTCAACACGAGGCACGGCTCCCTGCCCTGTACAGTCGACAACTGGACTAGTTATACTGCAACGCTGTGAAGCATGTAAAACTTGCCGTTAAATTAACTGCAGTGCACAAACTGCATAGAACAACATGAAACACTGAAAGTGAAATGATCAACAAAAGTACAGAGCCGACCAACAAACACAATATACGTTATGTGTGTGAAATGACTCAAATGTGAGCGAATATGAACTACAGATTTTTTGAACATCATAGCCACTAGTAATAAAAGCCATTTGAGATATCCTGTTCACAGACTAAAGTTTGCCCAACACTGCTGCCACCTGGCAAATTTAATGGTATGGATCCCAGGGTCCATCTACCAGTATTGCTAAACTTTCATGATGGTAACTGTAACCACTGTCCCTGTAATGTTACTAACAACCATGGCAGTTAGCAACAAACATCGAAACAAAGTTATAAACAAAGACAGACGACTGAATACCTAGCCATGGCAAGATAAACACGTAATAACAGCGCCAATTATATCTACAACAGTTTCTCTATATGCAGTTCAGTGTTAACCATATTTCAAACTACACAACACTAGCACTGGTCGGAAGCAAAACAACAATCGGAACATCACTGAACCATCGAATTCAATCATTCAGTTGCTTTCATCCAGCGAATCTACAACGCCAAATGTTATCACCAGCTGAAGTTAAAGAACACTTCACTAATTACTCTGAACCTGCACGTATCTGTCTCTCTAGTTTTAGTTATATGTGTAATCTAAAGTTGCCAACTGAGATTGTAACTAAGTAAAGGTAAAAAGAGCGTATAGTTCTTCGTGAAATTCACCTCAGAACTACGGGACGTCACTTGTCAATAGGATCACACAGTATTACCTGCCACCCGACAGTTGCCAACTGAGATTGTAACTAAGTAAAGGTAAAAAGAGCGTATAGTTCTTCGTGAAATTCACCTCAGAACTACGGGACGTCACTTGTCAATAGGATCACACAGTATTACCTGCCACCCGACAGTTGCCAACTGAGATTGTAACTAAGTAAAGGTAAAAAGAGCGTATAGTTCTTCGTGAAATTCACCTCAGAACTACGGGACATCACTTGTCAATAGGATCACACAGTATTACCTGCCACCCGACAGAGGTGACCGCCCCGCCTTCACCCAACCGGGCAGGTTGGTACTCGATTTATCGACCCCGTAAGGATGAAAGGCTGAGTTGGCCTAGTTGGCTGGTTAAGTAGAGCAACAACTAGAAAAGCTACTCAAACCAAGGGGTCAAGAACGATGCCTCTGCCAGGCCTCCAAATCTACCTCTGGCGTCGTGTGACCTTGATCACTGACCTCATGTGACCTTGACCAGTTGTGTTAACTGACAAAATTGGTTCATTCGTTTGCAATATATCGTGTTCACAAGTTTGCTAACAGTAGAACAAATTGACAGGGTGAGAACATTATGGCTGCCAATCTGGACTGCAGGCGGCATTAAAACGTGGTAGCAATGAATTAACTGGCAAGAAGGTAGATGTCTAGCATATCATCAAAGTGAACCTCAAACAATGTCAGCAATCTGTAACTGTAAGGTAATGTGTTAATGTCAGTTCACCTGCTAGGACAGCGGACTCTTTTGCTATGTCTTGGCTTGGCCGCCGCGAATGTATATCTTTCAATTTGTTCTGCCTCTGAGCCTTGCTGTGTGAGAGTGCTGTGCTGTTACTTGTTTCCACACCCCTACGACCTTCACTGATCGCACTGGCTGCCACACTGCTGTATACAAGAACATATTGTTCGTATGCTGTATAAAGTCATATATTAGTCACACATTTCTTTACGATTTTACTATTACGTTCTCTAGATTGTTTTATCTACTACACTTTATCGTTGTTGTTACTTTGCGTTTTGTCAAAGTTCATTAAACGAATATGATGATGATGATGATGATGATAACATAAAATCACAACAATATGCTCAAGAAAATGGCAGATCTGCAGCTGCACTGTTAATGTGCTTACAACAGAAACACTTGGTGAGCAACGCCTGTAAAATACAAAAAACTATCCTGTGTTTTAGTTAATTACAAATAGTGCAGACAATGACGAAGTATTATATACAGCTAACCGAGAAGGTTTTGGTTTGTCGTGACTCGAAGACTGAGTGGCTGTGGATAATCCGGGTGACGTGTGTGTCATTGTGGCTTTCACTGATGACTGCAGGGCAGAGTTATGACTCACGACACCAGCGTGTGACATGTCCTCATCACGTGTAACTACTTGACTACGGCTGGAAGTATCTGCAGTTTCGCTGGAAGGCTTTGAAGATGTTCTGCTAACAGACTGTTCTGTCGCTTCTCTGTCATACACAGTCTTACTGTGCAGCCGTGCTGTCATCACAGTATCACGCGGCGTTTCGCTATACGACAGTACTGGCTGTGCAGCCGGAGAACCTGCTGGTCCAACTTCAACACTGGATAGTTGAAGGCTGGCTGGCTGGCGTGATCTACCACTAGTTGGTCTTGAGGACGATGCAGTCTGTACTACTGCTCCCAAACTGACGACAGACTGTGATACAGACTTGGGTGGAGTAACGACACGTTTGCCATCATCTCTACCATTCACTGAAGACAGCAATACAGCACACATCACTAGAATTTATGTGATAAATACCAACCAAAAAACAACAACACGTAGCTACTTAAGATAGTAGTCTCCATACAAAATATACTTAGTTCCAATGGGAATGAATCAAACTTGTATACAAGTGTTTATACTAATAGCCACCATTAACAAGAGAAAAATGACTTGATTTGGTGACTGCAGTCTCAGTATCTTCAAGGCATGGCATGAACAATTAACAGACTTAGCTGCGGCTGTGGTGCTACATTTGCATCTGTGCATGGTCAAACTTGATTGACAGCATGCAACAGATTTAACTCTCTGCAGCGTTTTTTTCTGCATTGCCACTGAGTGAAATCGTATTATCACACATTTAATTAGTGCATTTTTACTGATGACGAACCTCAGATAAGCTATGTTAAAGAACAGTTAATACATGTTCAGACTTAGTAGGAACTAAACTGTGCTCAGAGACTGAAAACTCCACCAAGGCAATTGCACTGTCGCCCTGTGGTAAAGGAGGGCCATATTCCAAAGGAGTGTAGGCGGGGTGCTCATCTCCCTTTCATAGGCCGTTGAACCCGTAGGTGGATAAACCACTATTGTCTGTGCCGCATAGCCAGTGCGACGCCAGACCTACGGTTACCTTCCCAGCCTAAGCTGGTATTCATTTCGCCTACCCACACAGGGACGGCCAGGCTGAGTTGACCTGGGTGGCTGGTTACCTACCGAGATAGTTTACCCACCCGAAGACGGTGATCCATCCAGGCACTAACCGGGCCAAGCGTAGAGTAGCTACGTTGATCGAGACCACTACTAAGCTAAACCGCCGACCTCTAGAAGTGGTGACTGAATACATATCGTATAAAATGCTGTTCTAATAAGACTGCTGCACCATCGCCCCCTGGTGATGAGTGACTATATTTCATAACAAATTCATATCTGCCAGTGTTAAGGAGACAATACAGTGTTAAAGACATAATAAATAAACAAGGAAATACTAGTCAAACAAAGTGTGCAATGTTTATAGTACCATGCAACGAGAC
>Ga0209149_1001920_pt1 | contig 11178 bp, 6 predicted proteins | sample WorMetTyACAVOLI2_FD_187423 | JGI IMG/M metagenome (GOLD analysis project Ga0209149, IMG submission 187423) | Marine gutless worms symbiont microbial communities from Max Planck institute for Marine Microbiology, Germany - Olavius algarvensis... ...
ACATTGTCGAATCCTGCCCCCTGACAAAACTGAATGGTGGCTTATCTCGGCTACACTCTGCGGATGAGGACGCTGTTTCATGGCTGACCAATTATGGTAAATGACACGCATACGAGAAGAAGAAGAATGCACTGGACATTCTGGCGGGCTATCAGCAAAAAAATATAACGCAGGTCGAAGCTACAACGACGTGGGGCCTGGCTATGAGAACGATGAATAGGGCGAGCCTAGACCAGAATGTAAGACCAACTGACGTGCGGCAACAGCAGCAGCAGCAGATGACGAGGAGGATGACGATGACAGCGACGGAAACGATGAGACCACTGTATGACAACAGCATGTACCCCACGTCAGCTGCAACACAATCATACACCCAGTCACTGCCGTACACCATCAAATTACGTCCATCATGCACCACTGTAACTATTTTCGTTTTTTTAGAGATGGAAAAGCCACAGTATTGGAATACGTACAAAAATTTGACTTTTGAAGTCCTTAGTTCGGCCTGTAGTGTCTTATGGATGTGAAAGTTAGATGCTGAAAAATACAGACGAAGACAGAATAAAATCATTCGAAACGAAGGCATTCAGACAAATGTTACGAGTCACGTAAATGGACAAAAGGACTAATGATTGGGTACTGAGGAAAGCTGCTACCCCAGAGGCACCGAGACGTGAACATTTTTTGCTACAGTCAGTCAAGTAAAGAACGCTTTTTTATTATGGTCATGTGCTACGGAGAGAAGGAAACTGCATGGAGAAAGAAATATACGGAAGGTACTTCTGGTCAAAGAAGAGGAGGAAGACCAAGAACACGTTGGCAGGATAACATAATGAAGTGAACCGGACTGACTGGTGATCGTTTGCTGAGATCCGTTGAAGTCAATGAAGGAAGATTATCCATGAAGCGGCCAATCCTCGGATGGAGGACGGCTGAAGCACCGAAGCACATTTAGCACATACACAGTTTTCTGTGTATGTATGTGTATTATGGTATGCATTAGTGTTAGGGCCTAATATCAGGTGTTGTGCTTTGTACCAAATATTGGATTTAAATGCATATTATTTGCGCTGTAATAATGCATGGGGCAAAGGGCGACTTTTAGCATCTTGGGGGGCATGGCCCCTTGCCCCCCCCCAATATCCGCCTACGTTTCTAAGCACAGTCTAGTTTACATGCACTGTAAACACTGCCGGTAGACGACGCCGAACAAGGTAGAGAAGGCGACTTGCCGTGTTGGCAGCGCTCGCCCGAGAAGCCGTAGCGACAGATACAGCGGCTGACGAAGTACTTGCGGACGACAGTCTGACGCGACTTGCCGCCATTCCGGACTCCGACATTCCTGACCTCTTCCTCGCTAGCCACGTCCACACACTGCCCTCCGTTCCGACATGGATTCTTCTCCGAGCAGACCGACACCGCTGTGAAGGACACACGACAGGCAGCCATGTCTTCAAATAATGCCGACGCCGGTTCTGTTGAAATGGCAGATGTGTCTGCCAAACGGAGGGATGATGTATTAATTAAAACAAAGCACAAGAGCAAAAACAATTCAAGCTTCTTTTGCCTAGGTCAACGAACAAATTGGCCTTAGAGGTCTGGCGTCTCTCGCAGAAAAAAATACTTACCCTAGCTGTATAACGGTGGAATGTGAGGCAAATGTGCCTTATAAATATGGGGAGCTTTTGCAAAACTGAGATATTGAGGACCGAGCCCACCTCGGTAAATAGGAAATTCTGAAGCTTGTATGCAAAGGTCCAACATCAAACTTGTCGGGAATGTAGTGCCGCCCCCTAGTGAACGAAATGAATTTGTATCGGGGAAAGAACAAGAACAAAATGTGAAGATCTGAGTCAGGTATTTTTGCCGCGCGACGCTATGCATAGGGCAACCTTTGCCGTCGTGTCTCTCCGTCTATCCGTCCGTCCGTCACGTTCTTGTATTGCATCGAAACGAGTAAACGTATCCTCACTTTTTTCACTATGATTCTAGTTTTTCAGCACCAAATATTATGACAATATTCCGATGGGGACCCCGACCGGGGTATAATTTTAACGACTTTGAATGACCTTGAGTTAAAATTTCCAACGACATGGAGTGAGGGCTGGCTTCTTGTTTAACACAGCTATAAGATAATGTGATTTCTACAATTTGCGTACATGTTCTGTTTTCGTGAAGTTTTATTTTTTCCAAATTTCATTCAGTACGTACAGTTCATCAATTCAGCAGCAAGAACGAAGGAACATAATTATCTGGTTTTATAATCGGCAGAGTATGAGGGCTGGCATGAAAATCAGACACACAGTACACAGTACACATACAGACCAAGCGGAGCGTCAGCCGTTTCCAGTTTTCCACTTGGACGCACAACGATGCAGCGATACGTGCCTCGGTCTTTTATTGTGGTATGCCGTACGTACAGCAAGTTACCGTGAATGCGGTACCTGACATCACACACGTGACACGGCGACGGGGATACTGAAAATGTGGGACCGGAAACGCAGGACCGAAAATTACAGGATCCGGAATATACGCTGTGCATTTAAAATAATTATATTTAACGTGTAAAAGGACAGATGCAGTAGCAATAAACTCTGGAGTCGGAAGTTGAATGAGCGGATGACAAACTCTTGCATCTTACGGTCCCGCATTTTCCAGTCCTGCATTTTTTCCGCGCGATGCTATGGATAAGCGCGGTCTATGCCATCGTGCGGTGTCCGTCCGTCCGTCTGTATGTCGCGTTCGTGTACTCTATCGAAACGAATAAACATATCTTCAACAATTTGTCACCGTCGGGTAGCCACGACATTCTAGTTTTTTTCCATAACATACCTTATGGCGATATTGGTTGTGTGTCCGTCTAATATTCCAACGGGGACCCTCCCCATAATGGGGGCGTCGAATGCAGGTGGGGTATAAAAATTGCGATTCTGGACCAATATCTGGCTTTAGCATTGATCACTGCTGGACCGTCACGTGTCGTCAACATTTGGACGGTGCAGTATGGGTTATAGCACCTGTGCGTCGTCCGTCGAACAACAAACGCCGCCGCACCATGCATCGGTGAATCTTGCTTATGACAAAAAGCTTCGACGTTACGCCGCAGACAACAGAACAGAATTTAATTGTACGCACTGGTAAATCTGAAGCCGAAGTAACTAATAAAAAAGACTGTGCGTCGAGGTACTGTATTGTTGAAGCTACCTACTGACAGACACACAACATCGCGCGGCCTCTCTGCGACGTCAGAGCTTCTAGTCAATTGACAGACGGCGACTCATCATCGCCATTCACGTACGCGCACCGTAGGTCACAACTTCAGCTACAGACGTCAATTAGAAACAAAAACTGTAAGTTATCAGAAATCTCGCCAGTGCCCGTCTATTCCAGAAAGTTTCATGGCAGTACTGTGACCGTTTTCCCGCACTGTTCCATGGTTACAAATAAAGTTACAAATATCGTAACAAAGTCACAAACACAGGTGACAATAAACAGCTCGTCGGCTGTTACTGGGACGAAGTAATCACAAGCAGACCGACAGTTATCCAACTGTCACTGCGCGTTACGGTATAATAACAACAAGTATCTCTGCTGTCGCAAAGAGGCCGCGCGATGCTTCGTCTCTGTCAGTAGTTAGCTTCAATAGTACAAAACGCCGAGTAGTCTTTTATTGTTAGTTACGTAGGCTACAGATTTGTCACCGCGTGCAATTAAATGTTGTTCGGTTGTCTTCGGCGTAACGTTGAGACTTCTTGTCATGAACACTTCGTCGTCGTTTCCCGCCATCAACAAACTCCGCCGCTTACTACCAGCGGTAAGTGTCACAACTTGCCATGGTCCGGCGGCGCCGTGTTGATAACAGCTGGCAGTCGCAGCGTTGACAGCACGCAGTGAAGCCAGATACTGAACCAGAATCGCGATTTCTGCATACCCCACCTGCATTCGACGCCCCCGTCAGAGGGGTTCCCGTCGGAATATTGCCATGACGTTTGGTAGGGAAAAAGTAGAATGGCGTGGCTACTCGATGGTGAAAAAAGTTTGAAGATATATTTATTCTTTTCGACAGAATACATGATTGAACGCGACAAACAGACGGACAGACGGACACCGCATGACGACATAGGCCGCGCTTGCATAGCGTTGCGCGGCAAAAACGGCCCGTATCCCCTAAAACAACATCCTGATTTTAGTGATGTCAGGATACAACCTCCCCTTTCCACCAGACTTGGAAACTCGATGTCCATCAGGAGTGACCCAAAACATCTTCTTGACTGGTTTAACGGTGCTGAGAGAGCAGTAGAGCGCAGCAGAATGGCCTGCCAGCACCGACACCACTGAGCTGACCCGATCTATATCACCATACACACCAACACCACAGCGGCAATTTAAGTCAAGCAATTCTATTAAATTCTACAGAAGATTGAAAATGATAGAAAGTAATGGGAATGGCTGAAATATTGAGCTCTACTGTCGAAGTTGTATGTGCTGTACATAATGTATCATTCGTGAGGATACCGAGCTCGCAAGCGCGCCGGATGCACGGCCTATGCTGCGTCATCTGGACTTTTCCACAGAGTCCGCGGTGAGTAGGATAACAGAGATGACGTCTGCGCGTCTCGACACCGACCCCACAAGCGACACTGCACGCTGACCAGAGACCCCAAACCACACCGACACCACCATCTAACCACACACATCAACCAAACCGCTGCAGGCGCTCGACGACTTGACGCGTCTTGCCACAAGTTGCCAGCAGCGCAGCACACAGCTATTGGATCTGGAATGACCTCTGATATGCGTGAGCGATTACGGCTTCAGCAATTCCGCCATGCAAGGTAGATGCTTGAACAAGGTCGGTGGTGTCTATTTGAGCACTTACATGTTTCACTAGTCATGTTTTCACGCGTAGCCGCCACAGCAGCGAAAATCTTAATCTTCTGCGTGCGAAAGGACGCTGTCTACTGCGGCTTGATCGACCACGACAAACCAGCAAGTCATATCGCTGTTACAGTGGCAATGGCATCGTTTCACTAATAGAAGTGACACGTTAACTGTGATATAAAAATATAGATTTTTTTTTAAATTTAAACTTTCTTTGACTCTCCACTGTTCCAGTTACAAGACAAGCGGACTGACGGACAGTACAATGCATAATGCCGCGCGCGCGCTGCAGGGGCGCATAACTAGCGAGTAGCCATGCTTCATAACTATGCTCTATTTCAGCCATTCTCATGACAGCTATCAGCATCATAAACATCATAAATATCAACAGCAGATTTATTTTAAACTAATAAATAAACAGTAGACAGGACACTTCAAAATGAAATGTATTGCAACAGCCACACACAAAAAAACAGCAGAAAATCAAGCGAAAAATATGCAATAAGTAACAATGGGTTTCTACCTGATACAAATAAAGAACGAACAAATGAATGAATACATAACTAGTAAAATATGATTAACCTAAAAACGTAAACACATTGACAGTGTATAGAACAAGAACTTAGCTATCGCCAACAGATCGCGCGTAAGCTGCGCACACAATACGCTGAGGGCATCTATAGGCATAAATATTACACCGTGACCTTGAAATCTAGGTAAAGTGTCACTCAAGGTCACTGGAAACGGAACCATTGGATAGATCATAAACGACTTAGTAGTAGTCGAGTTATTTGACGTTGAATACTATTGTGGCCTTAAAATATGGGTTAGAGGTCACTGAAGGTCATTGAAAACGTTAACATTTGAAAGCTTGGGTACGGTTTCCTATTCGCCTTCCATAGTAACTATGGCCGTATCTGTAGCCGTTTGTGAGATATTCAGTTTCAAAGAATGGCGTGACCTTGAAAACAAGGTTAGGGGTCGTTCAAGGTCATTGAAAATGGCGCCGTTCGCTAGACCACATGCGACTTTCTATTGGTCGTCCATTGTAAATATAGCTCTATCTTGTACCATTTTCGAGTTATTTGACGTTGAATAATACCGTGACCTTGAAATCTGGGTTAGAGATCACTCGAGGTCATTGAAATTGGTGCCATTCAAAAGCTTGGGTTCGGTTTCCTATTCGCCTTTCATAGTAACTATGGCGATATCTTGCATCGTTTGCGAGATATAGCGACTTATTGGTCGAAAATCGCGAAATTTTTGTACCCCAGCTGTATTTAGCGCCCCCGCAGTGGGTGACCCCGTCGGAATTTTGTGAAAATGTTTGACGGTAAAACTAGAATGATTGGGCTACCGTATGGTGAAAAAACTGACTTTATGTTAAGCCGTTTTCATCTGGTACTGGAACGTAACGGACAGACAGACAGACGGACGGACGGACGGACAAATTTGCTATATCAATATCGCGCGTCAGTATGCTGACGCGCGATAAAAAATGTGACCGAGGGCAAGGGAGACGACGTTTGACAGTAATTATACAGATGTCGACGAAACACGTTTTAACACAAACGTACGTCCGGCAGTGTGGTCCGGTGAATGGTGATGCATACTGCCGACTGCGTTCATTATACCACTTGTAACTCGCGCCGTCTGCAGTCGCAGCTTGCGATCACCGCTTACAGCTTTCTCCAGACCATCAACCTGTATACGTCGCATCTTCACGTCAATCTCACACACATCACTCTATTACACAGTACCCACCCATCCGTACAATTACTAGTGGTTGTCTGTCGCAATAGATAATCAACAGCTAAAACAGTTTAAGAAGTTAACTGAAAGAGAAGTTAACCCTTTACAGTGCAGAGGCAATTATAGTGCCACATCGAATAATATGATAAGTGAGCTGATGGGCGGTCTGTTACATTTGGTACAGCGAGCAGGCGACTGGGCCAAACGCTAAATACATATTCCAAAGAGAAATACAAATGAAGTGGAACTAATTGATTAATTAAAATATACAGAAGCAAAACTAGGAAAGAAGCTCAGCTGTCACAGAGAGGCTGCGCGCGTTTCATCTCGTTGTACGTATTGGTAAGTCACTCAAAATCACTCAATTAGGTCATTCAAAATTACACGTTCAGTAGGGAATGTGTACGTTCCTATTAGTATTCCATTGTAATTATGTCTCTGTGTTGTACTGCACTGAAATATTCAACGTCGGATAATGGTGTGGACTTGAAACAATCTAGGTTGGGGGATCCCTGTCGGAATACTGCCGTGCGACAAAATCGAGATAAGTGATTTTACTAGAAGATGAAAAGTTTGATGAATATGTTAAGTCGTTTCGATACAATACACAAACGTGACGGACGGACACCGCGTGATAGCATAGACCGCGCTATGCATAGCGTCGCGTGACAAAAACCTACTCGACCGAAGGGGTCGAGAACGATCCCTCCGCCAGGCCTCCAAATCTAACGTCGGCGCTGTGTGACCTTGATCTTTGACCTCTTGGCCCCAAAGTTAACAATTTCATCCACTTAATTGCCCCGTTGACCACTTGTGCCAATTTGCCGCAAAGTCGGCTCATCCGTTTTGTAGTGTTAACAAGTCTGACATATTTCGGCATCCGGTGACCTTGACCTCCGACCTTCTGACCTTCAAAGTTGAGAATTTCATGCCCTTACCCCGCAGACTATTTGTGTCAATTTTCACCAAAATCGCTTCATTCGTTTTCTAAACATCGTGTTCAGAAATTGGTTAGAGACGAACGGCCACGTTGAAAACACTGTGCCTCCGCCCTGCAGGCTCTACTGGCGAAGGCATAGATATATAGAATATGGAAATAAATTTCTGATTAAGAACAAAAGAAGATAAGAAAACCTACTCGGGGTCAATTATTTATTAATTAATAATATTAATTAAGACTGATGCTTCTGCCAGACCTCCGAATCTAATTTTGGCATCGTGTGACCTTGATCTTTGTCCTCATGACCCCCAACGTCCAATTTCGAGGTCCATAGATGAACGTTTCATGTCCTTGCCCACAGACCAATTAAATTCTATCAATTTGCAGCAAAATCAGTTCATTCGTTTTCAAAATATCATGTTCACGGTAACGGTCTTAGACGAACGAATGGACCGGTGAGATTATTCAGAAACATGCTTCCGGCCAGTCTAAACTGGCGGTGTCATAAAAAAGTGTTTTTCCACTTTCCACTTTCAAACTTTCCACGTTTGTGCTGGTTAGATGATCAAACATCAAACGCAGTGTGAAACCAGCAAAAATATTCACGTAAAGTAACTTAAAACACCACTTTTATTTCAAGAAACGAAATTACGAAATTAGTAACGTCAGGTAACAGCACACATGCCGATAGGAAACCTTTGTTATTAGCCGATCCACAACGTTGAGCAGATGTGAGGCCGCAGCACCACCTCGACGGAGAGTTTTTGAAACTTTCCTTGGCGGAAATCGTCCAGACGGTATGAGAAAAGTCGGTATCTTTTTATTGCCGCTCTTCGACGACGGCTTTGGGCGTCCAGTTAGCTTAAGGATAATGTGACTTAAATACGGTGGCGATGAAGGTCGTCGCCGGTGACCAGTTTTCTTTCGTCTTCTCATCTTCCGGCGCCGTTTCCCAAACTTCTTTCGTCTCTTCTTTCTGTGCTTCCTCTTCTTCCTTCTCCTCTTACCTTTCCGCTTACGTCGTTTACCTTTTCGCCTCTTCTTGCGTTTCTTCTTTCTGCGTTTTCTCCGTCGTTTTCCACGCTTCTTTCTTTTTCTTTTTCTCCTCGGTTTCCTCCTCCTCTTCCGTTTCTTCCTCCTTTTCCGTTTCTTCCTCCTCCGTTTGATCCTCCTGTTTCCTTTCCTTTTTTTCTTTCTCCGACGTCTCTTGCGCTTGACTGCCCTGGTCTGTCGCGATCGGACGTATAACGGTAACTGCGCCGGTAAACGCGGACTGAAGAGATGGCCTGTATTTACACCAGCAGATAATGACACGATCGAAACAAGTTCTTTATGCTTGTCAGCTGCATCACGACTGTGGTCGTTTACGTCTGTAAAACAAACGTTTCTTATGAGTTTATTAGCGGTAGCCATCCTTGTAGGATGCTGCGTTGCGCATTGCACCCGACTGTCCGTCTGTACGTGTCTGTCCGTAACTCGAGAACAAAAAGCTCTAAAAAGTATAAAAATTTGGTGATAATAAGCATTAGAAGTCAAGTGGTCAAACGAAGTCAAGAGATCCCAATGGACGAGCGTAATCCTAATATTGCAGGCGCTGCCGCATATCATGTCGACTATCAGGGCCACACAACATTTATTCTTGTTTGAAAAATTTCAGAAACAATAGCAGAACCACAAGAATACTGTGTGTCAAATTGTAAATAATTTTAAGCCTATGCTAAATGTATGAGTTTTATTGTAGCGAAATGTTTGAGATTTTCATGTCATGCGTTGTATGGGCCTATTTTTTGTATAGTGAAGTTTATTTAACCCTGCTGTTTGTTTCTCTGCAACTGTAGTGTATAATTGCTACCGTTTTCAGTGAATAAAGGAAGATGAATAAAATATTTTAGGCAAACGTTACTACGCTACGTTCGCCTTATGCCTATGGAATGAGCCTTCCATCTGTCATCTGTAAGACGTAGCACCTTACTCAGATGGTTGAACTTTTCGGCCATATTTTTGCATCGATAGCTTATAGACTGGGACACTTTGCATTAAAATATTAACAAAAAAATTCGAAGGGGCTCTATAGGTGATCGTGCGAGTTAAATGGAAGGGGGTCCGAAAATTGGCGTTTTTCGACCAACACTTAATTTCGAAAACCGTACAAGATACGGCCATAGTTACAATGGAAGACGAATAGGAAGTTAGGAACTCATGCGCCATCTATCGAACGGTGCCATTTCCAATGATCTTGAGTGACCCCTAACATAGATATCAAGGTCACGTCGTTCACGATATTTTGAACGTCAAATAACTCCAAAATGGTACAACGGCAGGCCATTACGGAATATAAAGTCGCATATGATCTATCGATCAGCGCCATTTTCAATGACCCTGAACGACCCTTTAACACAGATTTCAAGGTCACGCCAACATTCGATGCTGAATATGGCATTAATGGTACAAAACTGAATGACAGACACATCTTTAGGGCTAAAATGGATAACTAGTAAGAACTTACATGCGCGCTACTCATCGGTGTAATTTCGAATGATCTTGAACGACCTTGAGTGACTTGCACAATTTTTAGTTCACAAGCAAGGCTACGTGCCGGTGCTGCCTACACTCAATAAATCCAATGCGATATTAGTCATAGTACTATAATAAATGTAAAAAAAACTTTTGTTTTATAACAATGTGTAAGGCTCATAGCAAAGCGACACATATAAAACAGCAAAAATATTTTCATCACCTAAAGGGCCCTGGATATAATACAGAGTTCTTATTATATCCACGGCCCTTTATAGGTGATGAAAATATTTTCGCTGTTTTATATGTGTCACTTTGCTATGGGCCTTACACATTATTATAAAACAATAGTTTTTTACATTTATATTTGCAGTTTTTCTACTAAATTTACTTTACACGTATTGTTTTAGCTAAATGCTGTCGGCCATTTCTACGGCAAGGCTGTAAATTCGTCTGGCTAGCTGTGCGTATAGTGTGCCAGTACCACAGATATTAAATTACCGGTAGTTGTTCAACTCCGGCCAAAACGCAGCCTTCTACATAGGAATAACATCCGGGTTTACACGCCTGTACGACCAATGAGAAATTTCTTGCTTTCAGTCCGTCAGTTTTTATCGCGCGTCAGCATACTGACGCTCGCGCGTCAATATGCTGACGCGCGATATTGATATAGCAAATCTGTCCGTCTGTCTGTCCGTCCGTAACGTTCCGGTATCAGATGAAAACAGCTTAACATATCGTCATAGTTTTTTCAACATACGGTAGCCCAATCATTCTAGTTTTACCAGTATCAAACATCTTCACGAAATTCCGACGGGGTCACCCCTGCGGGGGCGCTAAATACAGGTGGGGTATAAAAAATTCGCGACTTTCTACCAATAAGTCGCTATAACTCGCAAACGATACAAGATATCGCCATAGTTACTATGGAAGGCGAATAGGAACTCGTATGCGATCTATCAAGTGGTGCCATTTCCAATGACCTTGAACGAACCCTAACCCTGTTTTCAAGGTCACACCACTCTTTGACGCTAAATATCTCACAAACGGCTACAGATACGGCCATAGTTACTATAGAAGGCGAATAGGAA
>Ga0209149_1001921_pt1 | contig 11177 bp, 8 predicted proteins | sample WorMetTyACAVOLI2_FD_187423 | JGI IMG/M metagenome (GOLD analysis project Ga0209149, IMG submission 187423) | Marine gutless worms symbiont microbial communities from Max Planck institute for Marine Microbiology, Germany - Olavius algarvensis... ...
ATCGCGGGCCAGGATCGTTCGATGTGGAGGACGCTACGACCCTCAGCTGGTCAAGCGCAGCAGTGAGTGAGTGAGTGAGTGAGTGAGTGAGTGAGTGAAGTCATGTTATACTCGCTGATTGCCACAATAAGCAGATAAAAAACCTAAGTACAAAATATATAACGATAATAAATCAAGTATTCCCACTGTGCTGAAATATATGCAAATCAGTGTCACTAACAAAGTAAGTCAAGAGTCCATTTAATTCAGTTCATCTATCAAAAGCAAGGCAACCTATTGCCATTATCAGCAAAATATTACGTGTATCAGCTGCCTATGAACTCAATAAAATCTGCCTCAAACCTCATGTGTAATGAGGAATAGGTAATAAACTAGTGCAACACTAACCGAACTGAGCTTTTGCCTTCACGATAAGCATCATCAATGGACTTGTTGTTACTGGAGCCGTAGTTTGTCCACCGGCCACTACGATCATCAAACCACTTCCAGACATGGTTCTTGCCCTGATACAGTCACCATAATATTAATGTTAGTGCACATACCGCTGCTTTCCACCTGCGTTTCAGTTCCATCAGAAATATCAGAGTGATCTGTGGTACTCCAGAAATAACTATGTATTTTAAGCTATACGATACATCATTCTATAGATGTTAAGTATGCTTGGAATTACATCAACTGTAACTTTTTTACATTGCTTGCTAGTACATTTACGCAAATAAACTCCAAATTTTCACAAGATGTAGTATAAAGCAAGACAGTCAAAAAAATTACAAAAAGTTTTAAAGCTGCAACATAACTGAGGCAAAAGATCAATAGCTGCATTACCAAGACAGTAATAACAACATAAGAAATACCACATGTGTTTCCAAGACAGCTTTGATTTTTGAAACTGACGAAAATTTCTCATAGAGATCAAGAAGTAAAATCAACGGTGCCAACCACCTACAACACATCAGAGAAACATGCATGACATAATCTCAACTCACATCAATTACATCTGCTACTAGAAATAACGGTTCAGGTAGTAATCTTCACTCATCTTGTTTCCAAAAGTTACCCATTTCCAAGATAACCACAAAATGTAATATTTTATAAGTATGCAACATCCCAAAGAAAAACCAATCAACAAAGCGTTCAGCAACGGCAAAGTGTATTTAACTCAGTAATAGTTACGTACTTTGGCACGGAGGCGCCACTAACGGCACTGAGACACTGCTGCGTGGCATCCAACAATCTGACAAGCAGGTTCAGCAGGCCGAGATCTTCCACACAATGGGCACACGCCAGCTTCATCTCCTGCTCACACAAGCACCATATCTAAACTTTCAACGACACCTGCAGTGCTATATGCCAGGTAACAGCCACAAATCTACAAATACATGTCTAAGTTACACTTTCAGCGGCCATAATAATGCACCAAGTAAATTGTGACAAACGAATGCATGAACCACATCGGTGATACAAACTTTTGGCTAGATCTCTAACTTTATGAGATTGCAAAATAAGGACCATCAAACTATGCAAATTATGACATTTCTAAAATCATTTCAAAACTCCATAACAAGTAGATTGTCTATCTGTCAGTGGCAAGATAAACTGTAATAAAAACACAACCAAAACAGCAATTACTAACTGTCATTAATTCCTAATTGTGTTGTGTAGAACACTGTATGACAAAAGAAGATGCAAAATATATCAATGTGTTGCAGTTATCTGTTAAAATTTGAGATTAAAGTTTAATGGGTCGCTATTATCATCACATAAACCATATTTTAACTGTGGATAAAACATCATTCAGCATTTAGATGGCAGTAGGATTTTTTAGTATTTACAGTACGCATTTTGACCAGATTTTCCTAGGAAATTATGCGTTTTTAGAACCAGCAGTGGACAGAACTACATATTTTCAAAATATATGAATGTGCAGCACAACACATCAAAATCATCATGTACAGCAAAGCAATAAATGTGTAAGACATTTAATTGTTTATCGCAATTCACTTTAATGATACTAAGCAACTGTGGCATTGTGCTGAGTGCACATTTCCATTCCAAACTAAAATAAACCCTGCTCAGCAAATTGCAATACATGGTTATCATATATTTCACTCTTTAGTGTCCAGAGGCAATTATAGCGCCACATCAAATGATATGAAGTTGGTACACTGGCCGATGATGGGTGGGCTCACTGGACTGATACATTTGGTACAGCGGAGGGGCCAGCCCAGTCCACTCCTTGCTGTACCAAAAGTAACAGCCCACCCATCAACGGCCAGTGTACCAAATTGTTTGATGATATTGTTGTATAATGGTCTGTTGCTCTGTGGTTTGATGTGGCCATAAAGCGTTAACGTACAGCAAAAAGCAATGTGAGAAGATGGAGGCGGACGGCGAGTCTAGATGCTTCGGCAGCTGTTGACAGGTGGTTGGCCCAGTCCAACACACTGCGCTCATCACCAGCTGTCATCGGCGACGCACACTCCATCAATATGACGCCGATCTCAGCAATCTACAAACCATTGCCACAAGTCACAACATAATGACAAGTAATCCCAAGCAGCAATATTGAATTATCAAAAGTGAGTGAAGTACCAATGGATCACAACTGTAGTTTAGCCATCATTACTTTGCATCTCAAAAATGCTGCCCATTTATTTGTTCAAGAACTGTCAAAAGTAAATTGATTTCAATTGAATCTAAAGGAAATCTAGGATATAAGAAGTTCTGAATTTGTCCACCCCACCTGAAAAACGTCACCAACTGCCTGGTGACATAAAAATCTTAGTTGACTGCTGAAGTGGTGATTTTTACAATGGGTGCAGTGGTCCAGTTGGTAGAGTATCGGACTCGTAACCAAGAGGTTGCGGGTTTGACTCACACCCAGTTCACTGCATGCAACCTTGAGCAAGTTGCTAACCTACTGCGTGCTCAGGCCAACTCAGCCTCCTACCCTCAGAAGGACGGGAAGAGTAGTAGCTACGGCTACGGGGTGAAGGCCTAGTGTAGCTGATTGGGGTGATGGTGTGTCTGCTAGCTACACCGTGGGTCCAACTGTCCGTTAGCGCGGGCAATGGATGGCCACATAATGTGCTGCGGCACCCTTGGCTCATGCCAATCAGCTGCCACTTCCGAGATTGTAAAGTGCTGCTGATCACGAGTCCACTAAGCAAGTGTCTAGACCTTTACCTTTACCTTTACCTCTATCTTTAGATGACCTTCCTTAATTTTGAAACTAACAGGAATATCATACATGCAAACCATAGATATAGACTATACTGACATGCCACGTGCTTATAAAAAATCACTCTTTCCTGTGATTAAAAAGTTTCAATTTGGCTCAATGGATAGCATCACAGTGTGAAACACGAACTGCAGAGAACTGACGGCAAAGCACCTGCGAGATTAGAGACGTGAGAACTTCGGTCTGCCACTCAGCACCGTTGCGTGTAGTCAGCACCATCAACAGATCACACACGCGATAGACAGACTGCGGCAGAGTGTCCAATAACTGCAGACAACCTGCATAACAAACAAAACTACTGCATCAAATAGTATGGTATAGCAGAGTTTAATGTTATACTCGACACATTACAGGTCATTCCGGGGACGATATTTGGGGTCAAATGACCCAACCAACAGTGTCATAGCACTGAAGGACAACCAGGTCAAGGGCCAACCCCACCAGGCTCATCTCATCAAAAGGTAAAGTCAAGAGAGTAACAGAAAAATTAAATATGTACGATATACACAGAGGCACTTGAAAGATATAGAGGTAAATCAAGCCCGATCCTGTCAACCAATCTGTAAGAACTGCTCGTACCACTGTGCACCGGCAACATCATAATGGTACACAATGCTGTAGCACAGAGACAGTTCTATTAATATTGCCCTTCCTCCAACATCACATCTCAGATGTGGCCAAGTGGAGGTAAGGCCACAATATCAAAGCTGCACTCACTTCAACATATTAACATCACAAATTAGGGCAGTGTCCAAATATTGATGTGAGTCAAATATTTTTTAAACACTCAAATATTCCGTGCACAGAATATGTAACACTACAGCTCCATAATTCTTTAGCATCAATTTTCCGCAACTTAGTTCAACCACGTATATTTCAAAATCTGTTTCCGTAGTTCACCCGAGATGTTTATAATGCCTTCTGCGTGTATCGGCAATTGGCATCACTGTTTCATAGCTTACTTCATCTACTACTCTACACAGCATGTTAACTGCTAGAATTTTATATCCTGTAACAGTACATAAAATCATCATTATGTTGTTTTTAGTCGTCTCTCCTGAGATCACTTGTAAAACTGGTCAAATGTCCGTCCATCGGTGCAGTGTCTACATTTCCAAAACCATAAGGTCTGAGACCGCTGGGCCGAGGTCGATGAAACTTCGCAGGTGTATTCTCTGGGTCCGTGGACAAAACTTCTGCAGAATTTTGAATTTCATCCCCTGCAGCGTGCATGGTCACCCCAAACTTAGCCCAGCAGGGAGAGATAACCCACCCCAACTGGTGTGCTTTTTTTATTAATCAACAACTTAAGTTCCAGACAAGCAGTCATCTATGTACTTAAGGCGGTAATAACATGATAAATTACTTAGCTGGAAAAGCCCCATCAGGAAATCTGCTTCAAAATTTCAAAACTACACAAAATTCATCATGAATAAAAACAGCAGATGTACAAAATTCCAAGAGAACTGACCATATCAAACACAACGTAGAGCATCGGACTACAGTAATCTACCTGGCAAGAGAACTGACCACCTCAAACACAACGGACAGCATCGGACTACAGTAATCTACCTGGCAAAAGTGTTTCACTAAAATGATCAATAATAGCTTTCTCAAGAGGCGGCTCCGGAGCTGCCTTGGCCTGCTCTTCAGCTTTCTTGGCTTTTGAACTTTCACCGGCAACCTGAACAACAACTGCCGAGTGAGTAAGTGACTCAGTAGCAGCTTAACGGCACATTAACACAAATAAAGACATTTCATGCCATTAGACACTGAGTGAAAAAAATGTCTGAAAAAGATTTGGGAAATAACTGTCGAGTGAACACATTTTTAAGCAACAAACAAAACAAACAAAAGTGAAATAGCTTCCAAGTGTGCGCTTGTGTCCAATAAACTCTTTGCTGACAGCTGAGTGGTGATTTTACAGGCTCGAGGCCCTTCCTAACTGCCTCACAGCGGCTAATCCTTGCTGCCTGCCCCAATGGTAAGGTAAGGTAACGTAACGAAAGGTAAGACCCCTCCTGATACTCAACAACAGTGTTGAATCGATGAAAGTAATGCCTTCGAGTAACATAACAACTAACTTTAATAGCAAGTGTGTTAGCCTTGGTATAACCATGGCATTGGCCATGGATAGGCCCAGTTCCAAGACTAGCTAGATCCACTCAGTCATCTCCTCCACATTTCACTCAAGAACATGTTTGCTGGCTTTAAGATACTGCAGTTTCCATGTTCCAATACCAACCAATCAATCACCGAGCAGTACACTGTGTGCAGGTCTGTAATAAAAACAATCAAGGCACAATATGGAATGACAGTGCACTCTAGTGATACCTCACTTTCCAGTGATGAGACATTCTGACCAAGTGACAATGCTATTGCCTGCATGATCTGGTCATTCTCCGAATCCACATCCATCTACACACCAACACAGTCATCGTGGACTAATGAGCTATGCAAATCAACATCGCACTGCTTTAAGATCCTAACACTGACTACAAATGCCACTCTAAAGTGCATATTCACGTGTGTAATTTTAGCCAGATGCATTTACTGACATTATTAACGACTCAGGTCTGTAGAAATCCAACCTGGATTGCCCAGGTATGAGTCACTGCCTTAATCAATAATCACGGATCCTGACTGCTCCCCTGAAACGACTCGATGTACTAATCCTAAATTACGACCATATTTTTATGACCTGCAAAACGAATTATCTGTCAAACAATTTTAACAGACTAACATGATCACAAACATGATCACAATCTTCTGTTCGACTGACTAATTTTCAGGTCAGTAACAGACGAGTTATGGCACAGCAGCAGAAAATACAGCTCAATTTCATCAACAACCTGCGCCGCGGCTGCCGTTGGAACAGGCTGCTGGTGTGTCAAGCAGTAGTCAGTTGCCTGCTCTAGGCTGTTAGTATGAAGCAATGCCTCCATTCCCTGCTCACGACTGAAACCCATGTCCATCAGCTGCAACATAATTAAAGCACGTTACACACACACTAAAACCACATAAGTTTACACTCGGCAGTGCATCATCAAATGAAAGTTTTGACAGAGCCAATTATTAATCTCCTTCCAAGTTCACTTCCCTGTATGCTCCAGCCAAGTCTCTACCACCAGCATTCGATGCCCCTGTTAGAGGGGTTCCTGTTGGTTTGGTATGAAAAACCAGAATGGTGTGGCTATCCAACTGTGACAAAAGATTGAGGATGTGACTACTCGTTTTGACACAAAACACAAACGTGACGGACAGGCGGACAGACACACGGCACTTGACAGCATAGGTTGCACTGTGCGGCAATAATAACTATGATAACTAGAAGCTGTCTGCGATGGGCTCACACCAGCCGTGATGCCACATTCATACCAGATCTATCTTCGAACTCGACCTGCATTTTGGTGCCATCTACACTGCGGACAAGTTTCACGTCTGCACCTCCAACAGTTGCAATACCATAATAACGAGATTTTGCTGACTCAGCATAACAGACAAATACACAAATACCTGCCAAAATACTTGCAAACAGTTACGTGGGGCTCCACACTACAAAACATGGCTCAAGAACCACTTATTGATTGTTGACACACACACACACAGACAGACGGACAAACACGCTGAAAACGATACCAGCGTTCGCTATCACGGCTGGTAATAATAACAGCATGAACATTTCAGTAGTTGTCTCTTGACGTCACTGGTTCACTCCTCTTGTGGTAACATCTTACATCGATCTAATTATTCATAGTGCCATCATACAACATGACGTACTTGCACTCAAGCTCTACATTTCTTTTTACTGATAGGATTCCAGACAAAACAGACAGCTCACTGCTAGTGGTTAATAAAGATGAGCAGCCAGGTTGTTGCATTCAGATATACCATCACACAACTGAAGTGTGACCAACTTCAGAATAAACCACTGCATTACAAGGACTAACACATGGCAGTGACAAAATACAGCGACTGGCCTGGCGCAAGTGATCCTGGTTGACATCTGGTTCTTCTCGTGCTGCAGAGGACAGAGCGGCGGCGGCTCCGGACGATGTACCAGCACCATCAGCCTTTGCACTCTCACTCTCCTTCTCCAGCTTCTCCTGCAGTTTAACAGAGGCAGTGTTCAAGTACAGCATCTATGCTATGTCGTAAGAAATATCGTTAACGCACTACTGCATCATAAAATTGCACCGCACACATTATTTGACATCTGTGAACTGAAAAGATAGTTTATGCCATTGGATCACAATGAAAGTCATTATGCCTCTGCCAGTCAAGAATGGCCAGAAGCATGATGTTTTCTACCTGGCCAACTGTCCGTCATTCCATCCGTTACCAAACTTGTCAACACAATATTCTGAAAACGAATGAACTGATTATGCTCAAAATGGCACAACTGGTCTACACGGCCAAAACATGAACCGTTCAACTTAAGGGTCAGGACGTCAAAGATCAAGATCACATGAAGGTTAGGTTAGATTTGGAAGCCTGGCACAGACATCATTTTCGACCCTGTTGGGTCAAGGTTTATTAGTGTTGGGTTGTTCCTAAAAAGCCAATGACTTATTTTACATATTACACAGTTAGACGAGTGAAGTTTTAATGATGACATACAGCAATGACAATGACAAAGAATTCAAAACGTTTTTATTCAAACAAGTACAGACAAAGTTAACAAGGCTTGGTTGAGATAAACCAACCTTGATTATCGCTTCACCATTGACAATATGACACAGTATTGAAAGGCACGATTCTGACATTCGACTTCCGTAAACCTTGAGTGGTTTCTTGTTCCACAGGTACATAATTGCATTGAATGCCAACTGTTATTCCACACAACAAATCACCGGCAATGCATACCATTCGATTTAAACAGCAATGATAAGACTATCCCCACTGTATCATTCCTACCCTACATAACAACACATTTTAACTATGTGTACTCTCCCTTTTGAAGGCTTCATTGTGCGACTTTCTCTGCAGCATTGGATAAATTATGGCCGGATATCCTCCCTAACATAACCAACGACTCACATAGGAAGTAAGATCTGGGTCAGCCAGTCAGAGTCAACTGCCTTAACCATTGAGCCATGACTGCTCCTTCCTACCATATAAAGAAGCAAGAAAATAGTCTCTGAAATTTTTGGCACTAAGACTGTTGCAGAATTATCACTCAATAAAATTACGTCAACACACAATGCTGACGGCCAGCATTACTACCGGACACCACCTACCTGTTTCACCAACTATCCATCGCACTGCAGTCTCATTCCATACACATTCACAACCACCAGCTAGCCTGTTCCAAGCAGTTTATTTTCATTTTCTAATTTCAATGTCTTCGTGCCTAAAGATTTTTTGACGCCTGTTGGCCATAAAATGATAATAATAATAATAATTTAATTTCAAATTGATGACAATAAATCAGATTCTACACTGTCCAGAAAATTCTAAAGAAACATGCAATTGTTTGAACAACATGCAGCAGCAGCACTTCAGTTTGCAGTTCACACCTTCTGGATTTGTACAAGGTACTGAAGAGGATTGAACACAGGAGGTTCCGAAGACTTGACTCCGAATACATACGGAGAGTCGAGTATATTCTTGGGATTTGTCAGTTTCTCCATCAGCAACAGCCACGCATCCAAAAACTCCCCAGCACCATCTAGATCACAGCAATATAACTTCCTCAGAACTAATACGACTACTTTCAGCTTCCATTTAATACATGGTCTGTGAGCGAAGAAAATGAACTAGCTTTGGCACATGCAGAGACGAGGATGCTTAGACGAATGTGTGGGGAACATCAGATAGACAGGCATTCAAATGTTTTAGTAAGAGATAGGTTGGGTTGTGAGGAAGATATTTCCTCCATGTTACGATAAAACAGGTCAAGATGGTAGGGGCATGTTTTGAGGGTGACTGGGTAAGAACATATTTGGCTTATGAGGTAGAAGGAAATTCAACCCCGAGGTAGACAGAATAAGACTTAGAAGGAAGTTTTTGACAATTTGTGTGCATCTGATGCAGTAGACCATAAACTAGAAGCTCAGCTGTTGCAGAGAGATGCACGACGCTTCGTGTCATTGAATATTTTGCTAAGTCACTCAAGATCACTCAAAATCATTCAAAAAGACACTGTTGAGTAGGGTGTGTGTAAGTCCCTATTAGTTTTTCATTGAAACTATGTCTGTATGTCGTACCTTTTTTGAGATATTCAGCGTCACAGAATGGCGTAGCCTTGAAACTGGTGGTAGGGGTCGTTCAAGGTCATTAAAAATGGCGCCATTCGATAGATCATATACGACTTTCTATTGGTCGGCCATTGCTGTATGTTGTATCATTTTCAAGATATTTGACGTTGAATAATCATGACCTTGAAAAGGTCACTGAACGTCACTCAAACTGGTACCATTCGAAAGCTTGGGTGCTGTTTCCTATTTGCCTTCCATAGTAACTATGGATGTATCTTTAACCGTTTATTAGATATTCAGCATCAAAGAATAGCGTGACCTTCGAAACTGGGTTATGGGTTGTTCAAGTTCATTGACAATGGCACTGTGTGATAGATCACATACGACTTTCTATTGGTCCGCCATTGTAAATATAGCTCTATCTTGTACCGTTTTTGAGTTATTTGATGTTGAATGATATTGTGACCTTGAAATCTGGGTTAGAGGTCACTCAAGATCATTCAAACTGGTACCATCTGAAAGCTTTGGTGCTATTTCATATTCGCCTTCCATTGTAACTATGGCTCTATCTTGCATTACTTGTGAGATAAAGCAACATATTGGTCAAAAATCGTGATTGTTTCATACCCCTTGTATTTGACGCCTCCATTCGGGGGTCCCCATCAGAATATTGCCATCCCGTTTGGTGTGGGAAAGCTAGAATGGTGTGGGTACCAGATGGTGAAAAAAATTTGGATATGCATAACAATACCGGCGTGTGACAGACAGACGGACATCTTGTGACAGCATAGTGTGCGGTATGCATACGCATCGCACAGTAAAAAATGGAGGAAATTGATAAGAGGTAAATAATCTCACAGTGGTGATAAAAGAAGGAACAGTAGGTGTTGCGTATTTCTACTGATCTACTGCTGGCTCACGCGGTGTCGGACTGACCTCTACTGATCTACTGCTGGCTCACCCGGTGTCGGACTGACCTCTACTGATCTACTGGTGGCTCACCCGGTGTCGGACTGACCTCTACTGATCTACTGCTGGCTCACGCGGTGTCGGACTGACCTAAAGAAAGGTCCATTAAACAAGTCTGTTGTTCCTTGTTGTGACCAGCTGGAATAGCATTCGCTTCAGCTTCTCGTTAACATTTTCTAATTTTTGCAGTCCCTGGAATTTTTTGCAGTGTAAACTAGATAACTTATGACTATGCATAATCATACGATGCATACAGATCGGTTTATACGCGAGTGTATATGGTAATGCAAACACATTGAACAAACATTTCGTATTGCAGCCATGACAAGCTGGATTAACATAAAAATGAACAAATTCACTGCAAATAAACACATGATGCATAATAAATTTAAGATGCATTATAAATGAAAGAGTGACATACAACAATTGATGTCATGCGCTACTGCTGCTAAACTGCATTTGGTATAGCACGGGCAAACACTATATGACAGAATTATAACAAATTACCCAACAAATGTGGACTTTCAAGGCCGTCCTCCAACTGTGCTTGTCCACCAGCAGAAAGGACCCAATGGAAAGAGCTAAAAACACAAAAAAAACACTTTCAGCTATCAACGAACAACGTATCCAAAATAGTGTGCATGGTATAGTATGGTATAGTAGGGTTTAACGTCCCACTCGACACAATATAGGTCATTTCGGAGACGATTTTACGGGTCAGTGAAATATGACCCAACCAACAGTGTCATAGCACTGAAGGACAATGG
>Ga0209149_1001922_pt1 | contig 11176 bp, 10 predicted proteins | sample WorMetTyACAVOLI2_FD_187423 | JGI IMG/M metagenome (GOLD analysis project Ga0209149, IMG submission 187423) | Marine gutless worms symbiont microbial communities from Max Planck institute for Marine Microbiology, Germany - Olavius algarvensis... ...
TTTTTTTGCAGTATTAGATGCGTCATTCGCCGTTAACTCGTGTCTAAACCGCAGTTTTATTAACATTTAAATACAGCAATTTTGTGTGTTAAATTCATTGAGCAATTTACCTTTCATAGACTAGTCCACCTACGTAGCAAATTTGAACTCTCTTCATCTATTGTAGAAAGAGGTAGGTCTTAATTTTAAAAAAAAATCGTTCACACTACTCTGATCTCGCCTCCTAAAGGACCATTTCCTCTTTATGCGGCTAGTACATGCCACGATCCACCAACAACACAACTTTCTGATGTCTAGCTTAAAGTATATCGGACCATTTTGGCGGACGGTCGCTCGGAGAAACAGAACAATGAACCGACAAACAGACATAATCACAAAACGACCCAGAAATGTCACACACCAAATTAGTACTTGTCCAGCGGTTATAACCAGGGAGGGATAAAAAATGCTTTATCGAGACGCAGGCCAACAGTCTATAGCCAAATTCCTATACAATGTACCAGAGCTCCTTCACTCTTTCACTCCAGGCTCAAAACCTACCTTTTCAACAAATCCTTTCCACCGTAGATTTCTTTTACCTACTGGACTGCCTCACGATAACGGGACTGGACCGGACCTGTCACGCTCATCATTTTATTTTTAGTTTTGCATTTTAATTTTTTGTTTGTTCCGTGTAGGCTCAGCTTTTTACTGCACGTTAAATACACACTATCGTATCGTATCGTAATGCACATTTCAATGACCAACGAAATATTTGTTATGCAGACTTCTAAACATCAAAGTAAGGAACTACTTAGAGAGTCGATCATTTCACATTATTTACAAGTAAGAGAACGAACTTGGAGCAGGTTTGGGTATAATGGGTTCCTCTGTCTCGGTGTAGTTGCCACGACCTAACTCGCTGACAGCTGCTATGCGGATCACGTACTGCAGGCCTTGTATCAGCCCGATGATCGTCACGTGGGTTCCAAACACCACTCCAGGTGTAGCCCTGCACATCATCGAAGATCATCATCATTCATCTCGACTTCTGTGGTTCACTCGTCGATAAACGTTTCTACTGGAGCACAATTAACGCTGTTTACCGACTGTTCTCTGTGAGTGCAATGCGTTTTGTTCCGTATTCGTTATTATTACTATTCATTGAATTTGGTAGAACAGTGTCATACAGAATCACCTAGCAGCAGAGTAAAAAAGTAGCAAAATAAAACAGATCGCGATGAACGCTGTCTACGTAAAAACAACTAAAAAAGTGTCCAAGATCAAATCAACATTGAGCAAAGTTGTTTACCGTTTTTTTATTTATCATTTTGTCAATATTCAATAGTTAATATTCAAGATAAAACTTTCGGCTTTACAGGTCACTTCGGGAGACATGTCTAAAAACTAACAAAACGATTTTGCCGTGTACTTCGTTTGACGAGTGTGGGTTCCGAATTTATAAAAACGGCAGGAACCCGGGAAATTTCCCAGTGCTACATTCGGCCAGTGACGAGCAGACCACATGCCAAAGAGAAACACGAACAGAAAAATAAGAATCTAATGTTGATGTATTTAACGATGAAACGTACGTTATCCATGTCGCAGAGCCAACCACGCGTATCTCCACAATATATTTTATGATCAGCTTGCCCCCGTCGTTCGACGGTGGTTGCCAGTGCAGCGTGATAGAGGTTGCAGTTGTTTCGTTACACCGTGGTACTCCTGGTTTGCCAGGCACCGCTGCATACGTCGAAGGCAAAGCAAAACGTGAACAAGCAAATTTCGACTCTCCACTAAATCGCCACGCCAGGGACCGATCAACAAAAAATGGCACAGAGAGGACACCCTATACCATATTTGGTACAAATCCAACCATTGAGGGCTACTTGGCAAATATGTGAAATATATTAAAAAATATTTCTATTTATTTATACCATTTTCCACAGACTCGTCTGCAGGTCAGACCCGTGGATAGATTTTTACGCACGAATTGCACGATAGCTCAAAACACGTGAAATCACGAACAGGTATGCCTAATTGGGTTACAAAACTTAAATTTAACACATATTTGTCCAAGAAACCATTATAATTTGAATAAAAAAACCGCAAAGTTTTTGTTCGACCGAACACTCTTAACAGTCGGGGCGCTCAAACTACCCTTAATCATCATTGAAGCCCCATAAAAGTTGCATAGTGAATAAGCAAATCAGGGTCAGCAATTCCAAATATGGCACATTCGACGACAAATTTTACCACTGTCGAAATTAGCCCCCAAACCCCCAAATTTTGCATTACAAATATTTTTGTTCGAAACACAATGTTCCCGTCATCATAGATGTCCCGTCATCATAGATGCGCATTGTGTTGAAACTTTTTACACATATGAGATACGAGAAGTAGCTTACCAAAAACAACTTTTATGCATTTAGGGCAAACATTATTGAGGGTCTGGGCTAGGGAAGCATCCAAAAATTTGGGACCTTTGTTTATATCTGCAAACATTGAAGCTAGCAAATTCAAATCTGGGACACTACTTGCGTCTGGGGAGTAGCTCACCATGAAACAACTTTTACAACAAAAATTGGCCGGGGGCTGGGCTAGGGGAGCATCCAAAAAAATTTGGGACCCCTACTTATTTGTGTAGCCACTGATGCTAGAAACTTCAAATTTGGTACACAACTTCGGTTTGGGGAGTAGTAAGTAAGTAACAATGTACTGATTAAGGTGACACTATCACGCCAGAGACATTACCAAGCTACTCCCTAAAATTAGTGGAGTGCAGCTAGGGGAGCGCCCAAAAAATTGAGACCTCTTACTTATTTCTGCAACCGTTGAAGCTCAACTTTAAATTTGGTACACCACTTGGGTTTGGAAAGTACGTTACAATAACAACTTTAGTACCGAACTTGGGAGGGGTTGGTGGACTACAGCAGCACCTGAAGAATTGTGGGGACCACGTGCCCCGTGCCACGTATCACGTACCCTGTACCAGCTACAGAATCTGAAATGTATTAAACCTGCGATTAAATGTAAAAATCAGCGGCTTAATTACGAGATGACGCCAAATGACATATCTAAAAGTGCAAAAATTATAAAATAATATTATTCAGCAGCACATTGACATTTAGACGATGTGCTGATTGGTAATAACACCTTTTTTATTTTTTTGAGTTTTAGATGCGTCATTCGCCGTTAACTCGTGTCTAAACCGCAGTTTTATTAACATTTATATAGAGCAGTTTTGTGTGTTAAATTAATTGGGCAATTTATCTTCAATGACTAGTACTTGTCGCGATCCACTACTAGCAAATTTGAACTGTGTTCATCTGAAAGAGGTGGGTCTAAATTTAAAAAAAAATCGTTCACACTACTCTAATCTCGCCTCCTAAAGGACCATTTCCTCTTTATGCGGCTATTACATGACACGATCCACCAACATCACAACTGTCAGATGTCTAGCTTAAAGTATATCGGACCATTTTGGCGGACAGTCACTCGGAGAAACAGAACAATGAACCGACAAACAGACATAATCAGAAAACGACCCAGAAGTGTTACACACCGAATTCTTTAAGTTGTGCCCATGCACTGTAACACGTGGCCACGTGTACAAGCTGTACAAACCCAGTAGTACCAGCTCCGCTAGGAGCCGTTTCTTTGCATGTACACTGTGTTTCAAAAAAAGTTCACCCCTAGGACTTTCATGATAACCGTGTGAAATAAAAACCAATTTAAATAATATTTGGCAGCAATGTACCTGACAAAATTTGCAACAAAACTATATGTAACAAATGTGTGATGTATTCGTTGAGCGTCGCTACTTCAAGTTTCAAAATGAGATTCAATTTTCTTCCAATTCAATAATGAAACAATTAAAACATCGCGATTCAGACAGCTTTTGTGATCGCAGTATGAGTTGCTTCTACCAACTCTTGCATCATACTACTTGCATGACAGGTCTTTGCTAATATCACGGCGTAATACTATTTTTATCCTTTTTCTCTTACTTATTTAGTTCGATGGGCACCTTACGTGCGTGCGCCAGAGATCTCTCTGGCATGCGCCGCGTTGCATGGTAGCAGACGACGCTTTCATGTAAACATGGGTTTAAGCGACGATGATAAAATTTTGGCCGTCACTTCGAACATTTGCTGTAACATTGCAACTGGAACTTGTCAAATTTAGGCTGGCTGATTATCTGATATTTGGATACTTCGCTTTTTTGTGTTGCGTCGTTCTCCCTTGCGTCGTGTGGCGTAATTGCATAATAAACTTTACCGTTTTACTGTGCATAATATTCATGCATATGTTTTACCATGTAATGAAAGGAATATACCACTTTGCTGCAAATTTACTCAGCTACAGTCCCACCAAATATTATTGAAATCGGTCAACATCTGACTTAGTTATTGCGAAAAGCAAAAGGGTGAACTTTTTTTGAAACACAGAATAATTAACGCCTGGAACAACTTAGCACTGTCCACTGATTTCAGCAGTGTAAACGCGTTCAAACGTTCTATAAGCAAAACTGATTTATCGGAATTTTTGAAATATGATGTGTAGTTTAGCTTAGTTTTTTTTACTTTTTTAGGTTTTATTCTTTTCCCTTTAATGGTGTAGTTATTAGTACACTACTGTGTCTTGCTGCACCACTCAGATTTTGATTGTACTAATGTATGTTCCATATTTCTGATTTGACTTTTCTGAGAAATAAACATACTTGTCCGCCGATTATAACCAGGGAGGGGTAAAAATGCTTTATCCAGACGCACGCCGACAGCCTATGGCCAAATTCCTATACAATGTACCAGAGCAATAGTGTAATGCACATTTCAACGACCAACGAAATATTTGTTATGCAGACTTCTAAACATAAAAGTAAGGAACTACTTAGAGAGTCGATCATTTCACATTATTTAGCGACAAGTAAGAGAACGAACTTGGAGCAGGTTTGGGTATAATGGGTTCCTCTGTCTCGATGTAGTTGCCACGACCTATCTCGCTGACAGCTGCTATGCGGATCACGTACTGCACGCCTTGTATCAGCCCGATGATCGTAACGTGGGTTCCAAACACCACTCCAGGTGTAGCCCTGCAAAGCATCGAAGATCATCATCATTCCTTTCGACTTCCGTGCTTCACTCGTCGATAAACGTTTCTACTGGAGCACAATTAACGTTGTTTCCCGACTGTTCTCTGTGAGTACAATGCGTTTTGTTCCGTATACGTTGGTGTTCCATGTTGATGCTAGTTGGTAAATTAAATCAAGCTTCATCGAATTTCGTAGAACAATGTCATACGCTATCATCTTTGTTACGTTTGTCAACAACAGCAGCAGATTAACAAAAGTATCAAAGTAAAACAGATCGCGATGAACGCTGTCTACGTGAAAACGACTAAAACAGTGTTGAAGATTAAATCAACGTTGAGCAAAGAATTTTACCGTATTTTTGTTTCTCATTTTGTCAATATTCAATAGTTAATATTCAAGATAAAACTTCTGGCTTTACAGGTCACTTCGGGAGACATGTCTAAAAACTAACAAAACGATTTTGCCGTTTACTTCGGCTACGTGTGGGTTCCAAATTTATAAAAACGGCAGGACCCTGGAAATTTCCCAATGGTACATTCGGCCAGTGACGAGCAGACCACATGCCGAAGAGAAACACGAACAGACAAATAATAATCTAACGTGGATGTATTTAATGATGAAACATACGGTTTCCATGTCGCAGAGCCAACCACGCGTATCTCCACAACGTATTTTATGATCAGCTTGCCTCCGTCGTTCGACGATGGTTGCCAGTGCAGCGTGATAGAGCTTGCAGTTGTTTCGTTACACTGTGGTACTCCTGGTTTGCCAGGCACCGCTGCATACGTCGAAGGCAAAGCGAAAATGAACAAACAAATTTCGACCCTTCACTAAATCGCGACCCCAGGCCCAGAGACCGATCAACAAAAAATTCGGCACAGATGATTACGTCCACCAGAGGACACCCTATACCATATTTGGTACAAATCCAACCACTGAAAGCTACTGGGCAAATAAGTGAAATATAAAATAAAAATATTTTTATTTATTTATACCTTATTCCTCAGGCTCGCCTGCATGTCAGACCCGTGGATGGATTTATACGCGCGATAGCTCAAAACTACGGCATTTAATCGTTAAATGATTAATCTAATTAACGATTAAAGACGGCCGCTCGATTAATCGTTAAACGCTGGCATTAATCGTTAATCGATTAATCGTTAACGATTAATCTGATTTATCTGATTAATCGTTGACGATTAATCTGATTAATCTGATTAATAGTTAGTCTAATTAATCAATATTCTTCGGTAATAATAAATATTTTAATTTTAACTTTAAGTTATTGGTACAACGAGAGTGAATTGCCACTACTGTGACTCGAAACTTTCCAATCTTGGCAGCACGTCATCTACTCATCCATGAGATAGCCTATCATTTAGTCGCAACTTCGCAAGTAGTTGTAACACCATGACAGTGGCTAATTTGCAATTATTATTTAGTTTGCTAGTCACAAAATAGTTATATAATTAAAGTATTTTTATTGTTATTTGTGTTAAATCAATATAGTAAATAAATATAGTGCAGTCTGGCATTCAGGTGATTTATAGTTATACGAACATCTTTTATTCGCCAACTAGGCAGTATGACAGACAAGAGGCATGGCATGGTAAATTACGTAGCGAAATGTTTTTACAATAACAGGCTGGCAGCTGTGCAATCAAGTATTGTCGTTAATTGAATTATTTTTACACCTAATTGGTAATTACTGGTGTTACAGTTATAGTATGTTAGTAAATGTTACACTAATGTTGAGTGTGATGTTGTCGACTCATATAAATATCAAATATCAAATAAATTCTAAATATCAAAATAAGTCACACAGTACATTAATGTAATGCTTACTTAATCCGCTTAGTAACTTCTTGGTTTTAGCCCTTTAATTGAGTTAACATAATTGATTAACCGGATTAATTGATTAATGACTAATCATTAATCAGATTAATCGGATTAAACGAGGTAAGCGTGGCGGGTTTAGCGGCTTGATGTCTGCTGGTCATGCAATTAATGCATGTGATGAACTCTTTATTCATATATCTCTCTTTTGTTGTCAAGTGTGCTTGTACATGGTACGCCTTCAGACGATTTACTTGTGAGCACAATAGTACCTATTCCCAAGGGTAAAACTGGTAATCGTACTGCTTCTTTTAATTATCGCGCAATGCTTTAAGTTCCATTTTGGCGAGACCTTTGATAAGATCGTTCTTTGACGATATTCTGACGCTATCGCGACTTCACACTTACAATTTGGTTTCATAAAAGGTCATTCGACTATGTGTTCGCTTATTGTTATAGAGACTATTGCATATTATAACGCTCATCGTAGTAGTAGGCCTAATTATTACTACGATGAACGTCATAATATTCACTAGTCTCTATAACAACAAGGCTCGTAAAACGATGCTTGACGTTACGAAAGCTTTTTACAGAGTACAATACCTGTACTGCGAACTGTTTCGTAAACTGATCCTGCTGTTATCCTTAGACTTTGGCTTATTACGTACACTGAGCATAGGACGCATGTTAAGTGGAATGGATGTCATTCTCGACGGTTTCCAGTTTTGAACGGTGTTACGCAAGGTGGTGTGCTCAGTCCTATTTCGTTTCGTATTTATATAGATGGTCTGCTGAACAAATTAAACTCTAGCATGACTGGCTGCTGTATTGGCTCTCAGTTTACTGGTGCACTGGCATATGCAGATGACATTGTTTTATTGGCCCCAACTGCCGCGCCCATCCGTTCAATGCTAAGGTATATGTGTATGTGAAGAGTACGGCAAGGCTTTTGATGTGGTATTCGATGTCAAATGTGTGATTTGTCGACATCGTGGCGTTATTCGAAATAATACTGATCGTTCTATGGAGAAAATGTCATTTGAAATTTGCGGAAATGCGATTGAGGTAGTAACGAGCTCGCCGCATCTAATACAATAAGCGATGATGGGACGATTGTGACGACAAGTTAGACATACTTAATCGTCGATGTTCTTTCATTGGTCAGGCTAATATTTTTCTCTGTATTTTTGGTAAACTAGATTGTTCTGTAAAAACGAAGTTGTTAAAATCATTTTGTTTTAGAGTTTATGGTTGTGAGCTCTGGGATTTGCACGACGCAAATATTTATACATTGTGTAAATCTTGGCGTCAAGCTGTTAGGCGCCTATGGAATTTCCGAATTTTCCATATATACGACTGTCATGTTGCTATTCTTGAGGTACTGTCTGAGTGTTTACCGTTATTAAGCCGCCGCTCGCGATAGCGAGAGCGGCTAAGTGCATCGGTGCTGTGTTGTCTGTCTGTCTGTCTGTTTGTCGCCAAAATGCAAAAAAACGCGATTTTCTCAAAAACTAAGCAATTTAAAGCTATGGCCTTTATTGACAACCTATAGGAAGTCGTACATGGGCTTTTCAAAGAACCCATCACGGGACCCATAAAATCCAAAATGGCGGATCTCCGCCATCTTGGATCTTGACGCCAACATACAAAAAGGCGATTTTCACAAAAACTAAGCAATTTAGAGCTACGGTGTCCATTGACGACCTATAGTCGCACATGGGCTTTTCAAAGAACCAATTACTGGACCCCTAAAATCCAAGATGGCTGAGATCCGCCATCTTGAAAATCGATATGACGTCATTTTTTTCTGCCGAGGGTGGTCCGATTTGGATAAAATTTCGGAGACTGGTGCAGAATAACATGTCGACTGCGGTGATGTGTCGAAATCGAAACCAGATGTAGAATTCCAATATGGCGGACGTTTGGGCGAATTCAATGGCATGTCATCCCAGAGCCACCTGCCGCATTGCAGGGTGCTGCCACCTGGCGAATTCAATGTCATAATTCCAGAGCTACATGTCACACTGCAGGGTGCTGCCTCCGGGCGAATTCAATAGCATGTCGTCCCAGAGCCACGTATCACATTGCAGAGTGCTGTCACTTGGTGAATTCACTGTCAAGATTCCAGAGCCACATGCCACATTGCAGGGTGCAGTCACCTGGCAAAATCAATGTCATGATCGTGCCACATTGCAAGGTGTCAGAATTCTATGCGCTATATTGAACATTGTTTTTCGCCATATTTTATTTCTTTTGTTTTTAATGCAGTTTAAGCTAGTTTGACGATCGGCGGCTTTCGTATCGTCTCCGATACACTTGTTTGACGTATTATTAGTCGTAAGACTCTATGGAATCCCGCAACCACGAGTAATACAATAAATAACCCAACAGCTGGTTCTCAGTACTTTCAAGAATAAACCGTTTGAAAATTGTTTTCTCGATACACAAGCGGATTAAATTTAATGTAACTATCTAAAATGACTTGCATATATCTATACACTACACGGCGAGTGTAGTTATGGCTAATTCATTTTTTGGCCGCAGTATATACCTACACCTTTAATGCTGGCATGTGGAAAACTGCCTACATTCAAATTCTTACAGACGTTTACTTCAACGAAAATATTTCTTCGTAACTTTCTAAAAACAAAACTTGACAAAAGAGACGAGTCGATCTTTTCACGAAAATATTTAGTGGAAGGTAAGAGAACGAACTTGGAGGTATACAGGCTTCCTTGGTCTGGGCGTATTCGCCTTGACCTACTTCGTTGACAGCTGCTACACGGAACTCGTACGGCTTGCCTCCCGTCAGTCCTTTGACTGTCACCTTGTTGTCAGTCACCATATCAGCAGATGCTGTTCTGCACAGCAAAGAACATAATCATCTATCTGCATCTCGACTTCTGTTTTCAATCATCGATAATGTTCCTTCTGCAGCACAAGTAATGCTAATTTTGTGACGGTTTTCTGTGTGTCTAACATGATTTTTTAGCTTTACGTTGCTGCAGATTGTCGATGGCAGTTGGCAACGTAAACGAAGCTTCGTCGAATTTAGTACAACAGTGAAATAAAATATCACCTAATTTACTAACGACAGCAGTTCGATAACAAAACGCAAATCGCAAGTCTAAATCTAACCCTTAGTTCACTTCTACTCTCCGTGCCTTTAAATCTACTGTCTGTCGAGTTGAATACATCCGGAAACGCACCCATTCTGCTCTCGGTTGGTCTTCGTTCAGATCTTTTCGTAACCGCTACCACAACCTTATTCTAACGTCCAAAAAGCAGTATTACTCCAACCTAGTCTCTTTATCTTCTGATAATACTAGCGTCTCTGGCAAACTATAAACAAACTATTACACCGTAATTCCTCCTCACCTCTACCTACCTGCACTTCAGCCAGTGCTCTCGCTGATAGCCTTGCTTCTTTCTTCACTGACAAAATATTTAAACTTCGTCTCTCTCTGACCAGTAGTTCTACATCATCATCTCCGCATTCATTTTCTTCTCCGAAAACACCCCCTGACCTCTCCACTTTTAAGCCTGCTTCTGAATCTAAAATCTCTAAAATCTTATTCAACTGTCCCAACAAACAATGTGATTCCGATCTTATTCCTACATGGCTTCTCAAAGAATGCTATGCACTCTTGGTTCCTACTATCACTAACATAATTAATCTTTCACTCAGCTCTGGTAACTTCCACCACACTCTTAAAAATCTGTCATATCACCTCTCCTCAAGAAACCTACCTTGGACAAAGATAAACTCTCTAACTACCGCCCAATTTCCAACCTCTCTCTTATATCAAAAATAATAGAACGCGTCGTTAAATCTCGTCTCTCTGATCACCATACATCTAACAACCTGGTTAATCCTCACCAGTCTGCTTACTGTAAACATCACTCCACTGAAACTGCTCTCCTATACATGATCACCTTATTAACGCGATAAGCTCACGAAAAATTTCTTATCTCTGCCTTCTCGATCTGTCGGCCGCCTTTGATACCATTGACCACAGTCCACAATATCTTACTTACTCGTCTATCTTCTTGGTTTGGCATTCACGGCACTGCACTAAACTGGTTCAGATCCTATCCTTCTTCTCGCTGTTTTCGTGTCAAATGCAATAATTTGCAATAATGTAAGAAAAAATCACAGTTATATAAGAAATATATACTCAATCCCTCTGATAATACTAAGGCGAATTTTGTTCAGTTTAGAAATAAATTAAAATCATTATTACGAGCTGCTGAAAAAAATTATTA
>Ga0209149_1001923_pt1 | contig 11176 bp, 5 predicted proteins | sample WorMetTyACAVOLI2_FD_187423 | JGI IMG/M metagenome (GOLD analysis project Ga0209149, IMG submission 187423) | Marine gutless worms symbiont microbial communities from Max Planck institute for Marine Microbiology, Germany - Olavius algarvensis... ...
CAGTGGGTATACAGAGATTGATATAAAGGTTTTATTCACTCTTGATGGCAATGATAAGGGTTTACGAGGCCACAGTAAGAAAATATGTAAAGTAAGATTCAATATTGACGTTAGAAAGTATTTTTTTTTTCAAATCGTGTTATTGACAAATGGAACAATCTGGATCAGGACACTGTCGATGCACCTAGTCTGAATAGTTTTAAAAACAGATTGAATAAAATTAGATCCACAAGGATGGGTTTCTTCTAGCCTACACGTAAGCCGTCGCCGCTCCATTCGTTTGCGACAGTATAGAGCAATACACGCCGATGTTTTGGCTAGGTTTCTTCATGGACTAGTCCGCTGAACCCTAGGCCTTGTCATGCGGGTTGACCTCAAGGCAAGGCCACACAAGGTAAGCACATCAAATAAGAGATCTGCGAGGATGCAGATAGCTGAGATAGGCTATATCACACTGACAATGGCTGAATATGGATTATTTCATTCTTCATTTTCGGGGGTATTTATGGGTTCATTATCGTACCGGAAACAATTGAGCAATGCGCTAATGCGTGTGCTGATCAACCTTTTTTTTGTGAAATGTACCATAAGCAACCCTTTTTTTGAAATGTACCATATTCTTACGCCCAAAAATCATTGACATACTTCAATATGCAAACAGGCTTTCAGCCGCATGTCGGCCACGCCTCCATGCCGGCAGAGGCCTGGCAGCACGCATGTAGGCGTCGCCATTAGCTGCGCCTATCTTCAACTGTAACTGCACAAACAATGTGCCTACTAATCTTCATGTGCCCCTGGCATCACTTTATTTTTTTTAATCAATAGCAGTCACAGAGGAAGAAAAATGGTCAAGTGCGGCAAAAAGGGGTGCCCTAAAACCTGACCGCACGATCGCACAGACGACCACACAGCTTAAAATGTGAAAACTCGCTAATTCGTACTCCTGACCCTATCCGACCTACGGGCAGGGTCCTGGCCTTAAGTAACTCATGAGGCGGGCAATTTTTTGAAATGTAGCGTCTCACGTGCCGGTAACTGGCAAGCTAGCCATGGAGTCTCCAGTGCCGGCAGTCTCCAGTATTATAGCACTTATTCAGTATTATACCGCATCGTGGGTCGGTTAGGGCTCAGTAATAAGGGTTAGTGCCAGTTATAGCTGTTTCCAGTGCCAGCAGTATTATACCGCATCGTGTGTCAGTTAGGGCTCAGTAGTAAGGGTTAGTGCCAGTTATAGCACTGGCCATGGAGTCTCCAGTGCCGGCAGTCGACAGCACTTATTCAGTATTATACCACGTCGTGGGTCGGTTACGGCTCAGTAATATGGGTTAGTGCCAGTTATATCACTATTATAGCACCACGCCCATCACGTTGTCACGTGACTGCATCAACCAATCACAGGTGGCTGCCGGCACGGGAGCTATGGTGGCTAGCTTGCCGGTAACCGGCATGCGAGACAGGACGTTTTTGAAAAGTGGCACTAACTCGTACTCCTGACCCTATCCGACCCACGATGTGGGGTCCTGACCCTAACCAACTCACGGCGAGGGTTTTTTTTTAAAACTTGCAATTCACTGCATGCGTGGTCATGCTGGCACAGTAATACATACACGCTCGGCTGTGGCAATTAGGCTGTGCGGTCAGGTTTTAGGGACACCGGCAAAAAGTTGAATAAAATATCAAAAGTGCAGGAATGGCTTGTTGTTTTTCTTTTAGAGGCACTACAGTCAAATTATTATTTTAGATTATGGTTAGGCTTTTAAGATGAGGGTTAGGGTTAGGATTGCAATAGCATGCCTGAAACTACATGTGTCCCATTGTATGACTAAAAACTGCAGGCTAGAGATGATGATGGTTCACTAATCCGAAGAATCACTACTTGCAAAGGTTATTCGTTATAGGGTTAGGATTACAGGACATTGTACATGTAGTAGGTTGCTGAGTCTCCAATATCATCATCGATGGCAACGTTACTGTTAGGGGTTAGGACTAGCTAATTTTTGGACTAGTAAGTAATCGTTCGAACTATAGTTAACTATGACTCTTGAGATTTGTTAGGTAGCATTCATTCAGTGGTTATGAGTAGGCTTAATGTAGTTGCAGTGTCTCAATGGTACTACCTATAAATACAAGTTCTGTTACTAGACGAAATAAATACAGATGACTAACTCAGATGTGTCATTGTAATCTAAGAAAATTTCTTTTACCAATAGAATTATAAACACTTGGAACAGTCTGCCTAACAGTGTAGTTGATGTTGATAACATCAATCTGTTTAAGTCAAGATTAGATAAGTTCTGGATGTACCAACAAGTTAAATATGATTATGCTGCTGAATAGACCTGAACCAAAGATCGATCTGAATATTTACATGAAAGTGATTGATTGACGTACTCGTATTTAAATCTTCAATGATCGATACGGACATAGAGGCACACCAGTGCCTGCATCTGTCATCAACATCGATTGATTGAATGGTACTAACTAGAGCTGTCAAATGATTACTTCCTTTAATCGCATTGATCGCATGATTAATTTTTTAATCACACGTTAATCGCAGTTTAAACGCACATTTTATTTGTTACATTTTCAATTTCTTTGTGATCCATTTGCAGGTAGACGTCATTGGCCCATTGCTGTTGAACGCTAGTCTACTCCTAGTACTAACGACTGATTACAGTGACTAAACTTATTGACAATTGACAATGACAGAGTCTTTTGAGTTTTGAGTATCCGTTTGTTTAATGTCGAGAAACATTCAATTTCAGAATGTTTGTGTTCACTGTTGGCACTGCTGGTTTGCATATTTTTTTTCTGTGTTAAAATTTTTAACGGCATTAATTTTTTAACCATGATTAATTCTGTAACGCGTTAATGCATTCGTTAACGTATTAATTTTACAGCCCTAGTACTAATTTCTCTAAGGTACACATTTTCAGGTGACACACATTGAAAATGCAGCAACCCTCATCAGTTACATTTTTTGTACCAGTGCAGCATCAGGTTCTGCAGCAAGTTAAGTTACTTAAAGCTAGCCCTTTCCAGTTGGATGCAGCTAGTGACAAAATATCAATAAAATCTTAAACACTCTTATAAAGTTTTAATTTTTATGTAATTAAAGCACAAATGAATTTTCACTGTTTTCGTCTCAAAATTAAATTACGAGGCTTATTAAAAATTCAGTGTTAAGTGCAATGAATTCTAGATGAGTTATGCTATAGCCTTTAATACGTGCATTGTTGCATCAGATGTGCTTCATGTCACTGAAAAAAGTTGATGGAAAATCATGTGATTTCTGTATACCAACTGCCAAAATTCAGACTTACTGCAGCTCCTCGACATGTTTATTCTAACCAGATTCAAACAGAGGACGATAGCAACAAATCTGGTTCACAGTCATATGACACTGCTCAGTTTTGGCAAGGGCACCAACCACAGAGCACTGGACCGGTGAAAAATGCATGTTACATGTTGAAAACACAAGAGTGCAGTCGCAAGTTTTCGTCGATGTTATTGTCAAGCCAGACTTCAGCAGCTGGTCACGTAGCATCACCAGGCAGCTCAGCAGTCAAAGTGAAGAGTGATGAACACCACGTTCGGCCGGCATGCTTACAAACTGTTGGACATCGGAAGATGAAAAGTTTTCCAGCGTCAGCCTGTACATCTCCTCCACGCAGAAGCAGCTCTTGCTCTGTGGCTAGACCACCCATGGTTCCAATAGTGAACCACCATAGTGCCAGGCGTCAGCCAAGTGAAAAGTTGACATTACAGACAAACTCATTTATGATTCCAAGCACTGCAAGAAATGTAAAACAACCAAAGAAGGACAGTGACAGGCCAAGCGTGACTAATTCACAGGCAAGAAGGGCGTGGAAAGCTGAAGTTGATGACAACCCGAAGAGCAGAAAGCCGCCTGTTGACACAGATAATGTAGTTAGTTGTTCGTGTAATGATGCTGCAGTCAAGCAACAATGGTATATTAATGAGTCCTATAATAATATGAACAATAACTGTTTGCATCAGTCTGATTTTGCTACATTGCAACTAATTGACCATGCATGTTACCGTCCAGTCAGTCGGCAAAAAGTGGAAGCAGGCAATGTTGCATCAGCATCCTACAGTGATGCCTCAAAACGTCGTGTCTCTGTTGCTGTGCTCATGCAGAATGGTAGTGTAAAAGCTACCCAGTTTACTGCATCTACTGCAAAATGTGATGCAACTGGCCAAGTGGCTCCTGGATTTCTGATTGCTACGTCAGACAACGCTGACTATGGAAGCATTTCTCAATCTGTTACACCTGAATTGGAGACATTACAACCAGAAAAATCTGTAGTCATGGTGAAGCAGCATGCAGATGATCTTTCTGCCTACACAAGACGTCCAGTATCTAATTCGTATAAAAAACCTGATGGCATTAAGATTGAAAAGTGCTTAATATCAAACAAGCCGATGACTATTTGTACATTACCAGTACCTAGGCCTGCATTTATTTGTAAGTCTGTGTTGCCAGAGACAGCAACAGCAGCTAAACCCAGTTTCAGCCATTCCACTACTGTGGCTCGATCATATCATGAAACCACTCGACCGCAGCGGCATGAAAATCTGCCGTTGACTGAAAGTGGTCTCAGCACTGATCAGTGGAAGTCTGCAGGGATCAGCAAATTGCCTTACGTTGGAGCTGACTTGTGGGAATTGACCACGCAGCGACTGCAACGTGTGATTATTGACAAAGTAAGCCACAAACCTCAACATGAGCAGGTGAACAATGCCATCATGTCAAAGACTGGCTGTGAAGGGAGCTCGTCGATTAGTTCTGCTACACCATCATGCTCACTTCAGAGTACCGAGCGAAGTCATAATGACATCGGTCGACTTGTAAACAAGTGTCTTTCTGCCAAAACGGTTCGTCCAAAGACAGAGTTGGCAGTCCGAGCTAGCCATTCGACCAGCCGTTTGCAGCAAGACTTTGCAGAAGATGAAGATGAAGCAGTTGTCGACTGTGATATTGAACTGTACGTGTTTCTTACTGTTTGTTAGCTAACTTTGTCAGATGATACAGTGCATTTTTGTCACACAGTACAAGGCGCATTTTGCGATGTACCATTTCATGACGTCGCTGGCTGGTCATTGGCTGCCTTTGTTAATAACGTTCGTGAACAGTGCATCATAGGCCTATAGTTACTATTAAACACTAATAGGAAACCCTACCCCAGAGATTCAGTGGTATCTTTTCAACCATGTAGCATGACCTCTAACTTGGGATCTGGGCCCAAACTTTTGGAATTTCTTGCTATCCCTGAAATGAATTGAGGTAGGAAGTTTAAATTTGGCATTCTGATAGATATTGTCAAGTTGTAGGGCGCTCTGTAACAACCTAGCCACTGGGAGGTGCATCTGCAGGTAAGCATGGCCATTTTTTACGCTGTAAAACCCATAAGTGAGGCGTATTTCAGAGTATTACTACAGCCTCTTGTTGTAATTTACGTTTGCTTTGTTTGTTCCCTGCTGAGTGCAGTGCTACAGTATTCTATGTTATATATACTGTTGTACATATTGCCAGGTCCACCGAACTGGATAGCGTCAGTGGTGACATAACTGAAAATGATGATGACGTCGACTCTGATGAAGATAGCGGTGTACTGAAAAACTGTAACAATGGACAAGGTATGGTCACTTGTATGGTCCTCAGTTTTGAATTTCGTAGCAATGTTATGGTCAATAGACTTCAAGGTTGGTTGTGTGTATACCAGCCACCCGGAACAACTCGACCTGGTCATCCCTCCATAGGTAGATACAATGAACATTGGTGATGGTTATGGCTTGTTAGGGAAGAAATCTGCATAGTAGTCAGTTAAAGGCACTGGCTGTTAACGGAGCTGGCTGTCATGCCAAAATGAATCATGTGTGTGTGTTTAATTGGGTTTAACGCTTGCCGCTCAAAGTGCCATAGACGGGATATGAGCTGTCATGCAGCGGACCTCGTTGTCAATGCGATGTCTTCTATTACACAGCCTGGATGCAAATGACAGAAAGTATGATGATTAGTTGATCATCGTTGTCGGCATCATCATCAGCGATATATTCGAGTTCGTGATCTGGGCCTGGTCACAGCCATTCATTGAGGACAGTAATGTAGGCAAGGCCAAAATGTTAAGGCCAAGGCCACACCACTTAAGGCCAAGGCCTGGAGTGGACCTTCAAGGCCTTGGCCTTAGTTCCTGAGGCCAAGACAAAGGTCAAGGCCTTTAAGCACATGGCGGGAGCAGAAAGTAAGATATGCAGCACGTATGAGTATGACCAGCTGAAAGGATAGATAGTGAACTAAATTTTGATTGTTTTTGCTTGTATATTTATTTATTATTAATTACTTATAAAAACTATTAACTTTACTTTAGTAGTAGTAGTTAGCCTTGAATTTTAGGGCGATGCCAAAAATTGTCAATGCAGCTCTCAAGGCCAAGACCAAGCCCTGGACCTTTAAGGCCAAAGCGATAGGTACCTAGGCCAAGGCCATAAAAATTGAGCCTTGAGGCACCTCGAGGCTAAGGCATGGCCTCGAGGACTACATCACTGGCTGAGGACCCCCCCCCCCTGGCAGCACCTCTGATGCAGTGAATGTAGTCAGTGATAGATGAACTGTGACTTCTGTTGCAGCACCTGTGATTATGATGCACAAGCTAAGAGCACGTGGTTGTTCAACACAAGAGTCGCCAGCTTTGTCCAGTTTGTTATTTAGTGGAGACTGCGTACAGCCGCCTTTGGTGCCAAGCCTCTTTCCAAACGTTCCTCCGACCCTCAACTTTGTAGTCAGTGGACAGAAAGGTGCCAACTACCAACTACTTGTGTGCTAGCTAAGTTTGCTTTGTACTTATTTAGTTAGCTTGTTGGTTGTTTGTTCATCAAGCCGCCAGCTTTATACAATGATGTGGTCCATCTGTTGTCTGTCTTTGTTTATCTGTCGCCTGAAACGCATCCACAGAAATGTGATTTTCTCAAAAACGAAGCAGTTTAAATCTATGGTCTCTAGTGACAACCAATAGGAAGTCCTACGTGGGCTTTACAAAGAACTCCTTCGATGACCTGAGCGTCAGCAAACCTCGTCCAATGCCCCACATACAGTACACAAAAACGTGGTTTTCTGACAAACTAATCACTTACAGCTGTGGTCTCCAGTGTGCAGTGTCTTTAGTGTGGGCTTTTCAAAAACCTTTTCTTCCCATTTCTTGTGGCTGGAAACGTCCTGTTTAACTAACCAATGATTTTCATATTCGATTATTCATGTTTTCATTTAGCATCTATTCCCAGTTTTTTGTCACTCTCTCCTGCTTATACTATCTTTCACATCAAACACTATAATTTCTCGCCTAGTTATGTCTATCTTTATAATTCTGTGTTTCAAATAACCAGAAAAGTATAATTTACATAGTTTCACAAATATTGTATTTAAATTCTTAGTTACAGTTTTGATTGCATTCTTAATTGTTTTGATGAAGTTGAATGATCTGGCTATTATGCATTTGTAGTTGAATCATTGCCTGAAGAATATCGGCGACTGCTGCTGTGGCGGATAAGTCCAATCATGCCAAATGTTGTCAAGATGTGCATAGTGCGCTCTGGATTCAGGCTGACAACCAGTATGTGACATTTGTTTCTGCTGCATTTCTCAAGTTAGTGAAGTGCTGGAAACATTCCTTTGAAAAGTGAACTAACAAAAATGTTTACTAGTAGGCACAAGGCTGAAAGAGTGTCAACAGTAACCTTCAAGACCAATACACTAAAATACTGTTTTGTCTCGAAACCAAGACATGTCTCGAGACTTTGCATCACTGGCATGTCTGTGACCTGTATGTAAAAACACAGTGTACAGTGCCCCTCTAATCAACTTCTAACTATGATGTCATTACTCAGATCTTTGTTGATAATAATAATAGTTGATAAAATGTGTGTTGAACAGAAGCTCATGCGTGGATTGGCTATTGGGGAAAGCACATGAAAGCTGCTGGCTTTAAGTCAATAAGAGAGTATCAAAAGGTTACCTGTGTTTTATCATTAATATCACTTAGGCCTAATGGATTGTTGTATATGATATATACAGTAGTATACCATACATGTGTGGTATAGAAGTACCAAGTATATTTGTAAGGCACTGTTGATCAGTTTTATTGAGAAAGAAATAATTAGTAATAATAATGAAGATGATGATGATGATGATATAAACAGCAGTGAGTGAGCAGTGATCTCTTATCCGGGCGACCTGGGTTTGATTTCTGTTGAGACTTACAAAAAGTCTTACATGTGACATTGGTAGCATCAGTCAGTTCGATCATTTAGCCGTAAAAAGTGCTCCATAAAACTTTGCTATGACATTAGGCCCCTCTCACCCATCAACTTGACGAGTTCACTAAGATGAAACTCATTTTTTTAGCAGCTATGTGATATCTGCTGTGAGAAAGTGTGACTACAAAGCGTACTCTCTACAATAACATTCAAAGTGCTGGGATCTGGTCGCCCTCCATATCTTGCAAGTCTAATCCACATATACAGCCCTCCTCAAATCATGCGTTCCTCCTCCGCTAAATTACTTATAGTTCCACGCAGGGTTTATTTTAGCACGCGTAGTACGCGTAAAAAATGAAGATGGTCGGAAATTTACGCGTAAAAAATAATGGCGACGGGTAGGCCTACGCGTTTTAAATGGCAACACAGGGGTAGCGTTACGCATTCTACATTACTATGTATGCGTAGTAAATTAGTACGTTTTGAATGAATATTGGTTTCTTTTCGCGAGAAATGGCTAACAATGGACACATTATGCCACGCTAAATTCGCCAATCATCATTGTTGGTTCGATGCGTTAGCATTAATAATGCAGATAGCGGTGGATCAATCTCCTTACATGTAGATCGCTTAGGTGTTTGAGTGTACATGTATGTCGAACATCGTATGCTATAACAACCACTTGGTTTTATTAGTGATTGATTACACGTTCAAGGAGTAGCTACCCCTTTTTTATATGTTCAAGGGGTAGCTCTACCCCTTTTTACAATGGCAAGGGTAGCACTACACCTTTTTTCAGAGGCCTAAAATAAACCCTGGTTCCGCGCCATAATCTTTTCGCTCGGCTCACATGCTTTTCGCATTTCTGCTGCCACCACCAGGAACTCGCTCCCACAGAATATTTGTGATTGTTCATCACTTGCTAGTTTTTTGGAACCACCTCAAAACGCTATTTCAGTTCTGCCTTCTCCGCCTAATCCACATGCACCTTGATTCTTACTTGACTATGGCACTTTATAAATCATTTATTTATTTACTTACTTACTTACTTACTTACTTTAACACATTTGCACAGAATTGAAGTGATGTTCCAGATAAATCACTTTCCGGCATCATTTCAACTTGGAAGAAAAGATCGTCTCTGGCGTAATCTCTCAAAAATGCAGCTGCGCTTCGGCCGGAAGGAGTTTGGCTTCTTTCCACAGACGTACATACTACCAGGAGACAGAGCTCTGTTGAAGAATGCATGGGATGAGAGCAACTCCAGCCAGAAATGGATAATAAAACCTGTAAGTTCTACGAAGGCTGCAGTAATTAGAATCATGAACTAACAATTGCTGTGGCTTGTTTTCATTTGATACAACACCAGTTTTTAGTGAGCATTATATAATAAATTATCTGCTAATAAATTCGCTTTTCTGTCTGTCCGTCTGTCTGACTGTGTATGCTGCACTTTAGCTGTGAGTAAACAGAGAACTTTTTGCCGAATCTATTTGCACAACCTGATAGGACAGCGATCTGGCTCGGTTGTGAAAAAAGAGCAGAAATATTTCCCGCCTTTTTTCTCCAGGGGGATGTTATGTAGAAGAAGATACGAAAAGTCACAATTTTCGACCACCGTCTCGCTTTATCTTGGAAACGATACAGTTAAAACAGAAGGTGAATACGCAGTCTACTGAATTGTGCCATTTCCACTGACCTTTTATGCCTCCTAACCTAGATTTCAAGGTCGTATTATTCAACATCAGGTAACTTGAAAACAATACAAGATGAAGCTATAGTTACAATTGCAAATTGATACGAAGTTATACGTCATATGTGATCTATCGACTGGTGCCACTTTCAATGAATAACCACTAATACAATATTCATGGCTACACCATTATTCAATGTTGCATATCTAAGAAATGACTTAAGATAGGGCCATAGTTACCATGGAGTACTAAGCGATCTATCGAATGGTGTCACATGTTACTATCTGCATTCATAGTAACTGTGACACCTATCTTGTATCTTTTTCGAGATAAAGTGAGATATTAGTAAAAACTTGTAATTTTTTCATACCTTCTTTGGACCCTTCTGCATAATGACCACCTGCATTTGTCGCACCCGTTAAAGGGTCTTTGTCGGAATATTGCCATAACGTTTGGTGCGGAAAATCTGAAATTGTTGGTCTGTCGGATAGTGAAAAGTTTGGGAATGTTTACTCATTTCGATACAATGAACAAACATGACGGACAGACGAACGGACAACACATGGTGGCATAGGCCGTGCTAGACATAATGTCGAGCGGCAAAAAAGTTTATGTTCTGTTAGCCGTGGCATAATGTTGAAGATATGGTTTGCTTGGTTGTGTCCAGCCTGCATCTGCACGTGGAATTGGGGTTCGTGTGATCAGCAAGTGGTCAGAGGTTCCAAAACGCCGCCCAGTTATTGTTCAGCACTACATAGCGCTGCCGTACTTGATAAACTGCAGCAAGTTTGACCTCCGCATCTACGTCTACATCACGTGTTATGATCCGCTACGAATCTATGTCTATGACAACGGACTTGCTCGATTTGCTTCTGTCAAGTGTGTTTAGTGATTATGTCTCATTTATTTTCTTTGACTTGCAGATATGTAAAAAGATTTGGCTCAGTGTCGTTTAAGTATCCAGTAGGGTTGTTAAGATCGTCCGATTTTTCTAATCGATTAATCGTGAGCAAACGATCCGATTAATCGATTAATCGTGGTAGGTACGTGCACGCGATCTTGTGCCCGCGTCCGTGTGTCGTGGCAGGGCGAAGCCGCGTGTCCGCGTGTCGCGGCGAAGCCGCCGCCGCCTTGCGACTGCCTTGCGGCCGGGCACAGCTAGTCTCTATATTAATCGTGGTAGGTACGTGCACGCGATCTTGTGCCCG
>Ga0209149_1001924_pt1 | contig 11173 bp, 9 predicted proteins | sample WorMetTyACAVOLI2_FD_187423 | JGI IMG/M metagenome (GOLD analysis project Ga0209149, IMG submission 187423) | Marine gutless worms symbiont microbial communities from Max Planck institute for Marine Microbiology, Germany - Olavius algarvensis... ...
CGCTTGGCGCCATTCTACATTCATCAAATGAACCGGGTGAACTCTCGCAATGGCTCTGCCATGATGACAGCACCATAAACATTGTCGTGATTATTATTATTATTATTATTACTACCTGCAATTACACAAAAATTAAAAATTTATGTTGTCATCCTCTCGTTAGTGTGAGTGGTATTGAAAAGAACCGATTTGGCATGTAAGTGGCTGTGCACTAGTTGTGTGGCTGGATCACGGTAGGTGTTCGAAGTGATGTCCCTTTGCCTTTACACATGCACGCAGCCATGTTTGCCACTGGTCAAGTCAATGGCTTTGTTGATGATGCCCTGAGAAATACTATCCCAAGTGTCAATGCTTCTGCTCGTCAGTGTCATGTTTCAATTTTTGTGTAATGTTGGGTAGTGTAGAAACATAACTAAGGTGAGGTGGCAAATTATGTATGCTTTTAATAGCTAAGGTCATCAGGATATTACGTGCTAAATTTCACTGCAATAGACGTACAACTGTACAAGATATTCAAGATTACGGGAGTCTCATTTTTTTGACACACGTTGTAGATCTATGTTCCCATGTGTTTAGTCGTCGTTTTCCTCTGTGACGTTGTGACATCCACTGGAAACTGAGTTCATGCAGCTGTGATCACTCCTGTACTTTGACTGTGACAACTTCTCTGTTTGCAGGTGTGGCTTGACGTATGAGAGGCTGACAACCACGGTCGGAATTCATCCCACGTGCTCCGAGGAGATTGTCAAGTTGCACATAACGAAGCGGTCGGGCATGGATCCGACAGTGACTGGTTGCTGAGGTTAAATCATCCTCGGCTCTCTGTCACGATGTCACACGTCGCAGTGTCCATTCAGCGCGTCAGAGACAAAATAGTTTCAGTGTGTGTGTTTGTTATTTATTTACATGCTAGGAAATTTTGATTTTTTTGTGTAGTTGTTATGCTCGTTATTGAGGTGTGACGTCGTGACAGAGTTTCTGTGTTCCATGCTTACTCAACACTTAGAACGTGACCAGTAATTCGATTTATTTCTGAAATTGTTTTTCCGTTTTTCTCTGCTTATTTTTGTTTCTAATTCACCTCGTTATTTTACACATTTTTATGTTACATGGTCACGTTTGGTCTCGAGCAAGTGTAAACGCGTTAATCTACCAGTTTGTGGACGACGATGCTGTGCCTCGTATTTTAGTGTATTTGACCTGTTTGATCTCTTTTTAATGTGCCGGCAAACTGCTGTTCTGAAGAATCGGATACAGTTGTTGCTGCACATTTCAGAATGGTATTAGTTTAGTGATGTTTCAATAATCTGTTAACAACCAGTGCATCACTCAATAGTGGTGCTGTTCAGTTTGTGTTGAAGTTGAGAGAAAGACGAGAAAGTTGTTTAAAATATAATCTAATACACGATACCTTTTGATGCCATCATCTGTGCTAGCTAGAGGCTAAATCAATACCTCTGGCACAGCCTGAAGCCATTAGTAATGTTTTAAACTTTGTTGAGTGCAGTTCATCGTCGTCCATAGACTGTTATTTAGCCTTCGTACATAACTAATGAAGGGAGGTCCGTAAACCTGTCGGAGGGCTGGCCCGACCTGATGCTTGTCGTTACGAAGGAACGCGTATTTTGTATCGTCCTGTGTATGTGTGGTTTCATGTTCTTGTTCGTTAACATCACTGCTGTATCAGCTCTGTTAGTATTTTGATGCAGTGTCACAGCAGTCTTCAGAGCTTCTGGCTTGTAAATCCGCAAAGGTTTCCTTAGGCATAAGTTTGGTAGACCTGGCCAAACCCATGGTCGTTATGAACCAGCTAAACAAAAGCCGCATGTGCGTATGCGGCATACTTATAATGTGCAACACAAAAGATGTTAAACTTATTGAAATGTATGTAGTGGTGTTATAGCAAAAGCTGATTCTTTACATTTCTGGCAGATTCTGTCAACTAAGACTTAATAACATCGTTACTGAATCTGATGTAGCTGAAAATTTCTGCTACATCATATTCAGTGACGATGTAAGTCTTTGACGACATAATGGTTGGAACATTGACTTTGTATGATCTGTTGTTCTTGCTACTGTGACTGTTGGTTTTGTTAGAACCGGTGCAGTTGCAATACATGATTTGAACACACAGGCAATTAGTATTGTGTTAGCAAACTCAAACAACACAGTAAGTAATAGTGTAACACAATTTGGACAGTTGAATATAACCTTTATAACTCCGTTTATGTGAGTTTGTATGAATACAGCTACTGTTTGTAATACAGTGATATTTTGCGGTAGTGTTAAAACATGACATTTTAATAGTCGTGTTGAATATAACAATGAAATATACAATACATTTATCTGAACCTGTTGAGCTGGTTGAATATAACAATGAAATATACAATACATTTATCTCAACCTGTTGAGCTGGTTGAATATAACAATGAAATATACAATACATTTATCTCAACCTGTTGAGCTGGTTGAATATAGCAATGAAATATACAATACATTTATCTGAACCTGTTGAGCTGCTCGTGGACACATGTAAAGTATTAATCTGACACATAGTGGTTTAATTGATAGTGCTGTCCGGAACTAAATTTCCGGGAATCAAACTTTGATTTTGTCGTGCAGTTTGCACTCTGTCCACATTTGTTTAACTTTCCGTCGGTTGCTTTACAATGGCGGGCCAATAGAAAATCGTATATGGTTTATCAAACGGCGCCATTTTCAGTGACCTTGAACAACCCCTAACCCAGTTTTCAAGGTCACTCCATTCTTTGACGCTGAATATCTCATAAACGGCTAAAGATATGGCCATAGTTGCAGATAGGAAACCGTACACTGGCTTTCGAATGGTACTATTTTCAAATACCCCTTGCGTGACCATTAGGATAGATTTCAAGGTCGCGATATTATTAGACGTCTTCTCTCTTTTGGGTTGGCACACGCTCCCTTCACAGGCTGGCCCAATGCGCATATTATTTGACGTCAAATAACTAGAAAATGATACAAGATAGAGCAACGGCAGACAATGGCATACCAATAGCGAGTCGTATATGATCTATCTAACGGCGCCATTTTAAACGATCTTGAACGACGCCTACCCCCGATTTCAAGGTCATGCCATTATTTGCGCCATTAGGCCTATTTAATGCTGAATTACCGTACGAGATACCGACATAGTTTTAATGGAATATTAATAGGGACTTACACACGACCTACTCAAGCATGTCATTTCGAATGACCTTGAGTGACCTAGCGAAATATTTAACGACAGAGCGTGGCGCGGTCTCTCTGCAACAGCTGAGCTACTTGTAACTGGACCCCCGCGTTTGTCGTATGCGTGTTGCTGAACATTTATTTATTTTATTACGCCAATAAGGCAGCATACTTACAAAGTTACAATGGCATAGACTTGCACACGGCCTACTCAGTCGACCTTAAGTGCCCGAGAAAATATTCGATGAGACGATGACATTGACACGAAGCATCACGCGGTCTGTGCGACAGCTAAGCTTCTTGTTGCACAGCGGCGAGCCGACGCCGACCTGCGATAAAGTAGCCTACCGTAATGAACAAACAGTGTCGCAAATGTAGGCCACGCACACTGTCAATAATGACGTCCTCTATTAACGTTGTTTATGTCCTCTAGCGTCGTCGGGATTTGCGTTGAGGGGACACGAGATATCGAGCCTCGAAGAGCTGAGGCGAGTTCGGGTTCTTGGAGAGGGGCAGCGAGTCCCAGCCCAGTTCCCACCAGCTATAGGGAGCGCGGGAGACCCACAGCCAACCCCATACCTCCAATTTGAAATACACCCTAACTGGCCAGTCATGTCTCGACTCACCTCCTCATTCTCTTGTCAGCTCATCTCTATTATCATCACCACTCTCATCATCCATCACTCCTTCACTTTTCACTCGGGCTCAAAACCTACCTTTTCAACAAAATCCTTCTTACCTTAGACTTCTTATACCATACCGGACTGCCTTCATGACAACGGGACTGGACCGGACCTATCATGCTCATCGTTTTATTATCAGTTTCACATTTATTTTGTTCCGAGTGGTGGACTAAGCTGGCTACCCGTCAGCTTTTTACTGCACGTAAAATAAATACACACTCGTATCGTATCGTATCGTATCTGTGAGAGGGCGTGCACATCTGTTCATTTTCTGAGGATTACAACTGTGGATAGATCTTTTCTGTCTCAATCGCATCTTTGACAGATAAAGTTGACGTCTTAGACTTAGAGCTGATCATACGTAACACGACAGTGATGATGTCTGTCGAAGGACCACGCGTACGCCAGACGTACGGGATGCTATACACTTCTCGTATGCGTGCATGATCATGAACCATTGGTCAGCCAGGAAACAGCGTCTTTATCTGCAGAGTGCAGCCGGGATAAGCCGCCATTCAGCTTTGTCAGAGGACAGGATTCGACATTGTGGAACATCGTCTGGGTCTCGCCACAAGGACACAGATCAGTGTCTGCAAGTCGCCATTTCCTTCTGCAAGCACCGCAGTGTCCCTGTTCTGTGCGAAAACGGTTCAGCAGACTGACAAAGGAAGAACATGAATAACTTTCTGTCTGATGCATTGCTGGATCCACAAATCCCGGCTATACAACAGTAGCTAACTGTGTTGAACATGCTGAACAATAAAAAAGGTGTTCAGCTGCCAAATCTGGCGCGTGTACGCAGTCTGTCTATACAAGCTATACATTTTTGCCGCGCGGCCTTTGCTGTCATGAGGTGTCTGTGTGTCTGTGTCCGTCACGTTCGTGGATTGTGTCAACAAAACGAATAAATATATCTTCCAATTTTTTTTCACCATCAGCTATCCCCACCATTCTAGTTTTTCCGCACCAAACGGCATGGCAATATTCTGACGGGGCCTCGAATGCAGGTGGGTTAGTCTAAAATCTCGATTCTCAACGAATATCTGGCTTTGCGATCAATAACACTTACTGCTGCACCCTGGTTTGTATTTTGCACTTAGCAACCGGCTTTTAGTTTACAGCGGGTATTGGACCAGCAAGCGCGACGGTTGTCCGCGCGAGACTGACCAAGCGCGGTCTCTCGCTATATACATTCATTTCAGTTCTACTGACAGATACGACGCATCGCGCGGCCTATTTGCGACAGCAGAGCTACTTGTCAGTGCCCTCTACTTGGCGATGCCACTGCTGTATAGTTGTTGCTGCTGCTGTTGTTGTTTACTGTGTCTGAATCATCAAGGCGGACCGAGAAGACAGTGGACTGGATACACGACATTGAAGAGTGGACAGGCTGCAAATACATTCAGCTAAAGGAGATGTCACAAGCTCGAGCACAATGGAGAAGAAAGATATCGGAGTGGTCGTCTGCTGTCGCCAACCCTCATCGAGGAAGGTCGACTAGTGAGTGAGTGAGTGAATCATCCATGGAATCGGCCTTTAAAAAACGATTATGACGTCATGGCATTCCCACGCTCAAAACGAGGCCAGTTGGTCGTCACGTGACCGTAATGGGCTTTCCTCGCGTACTCCGTGCCGCCGGAGATAGTAGGATTGAGGTCGTTGAGTGAATGGTGTTATAGTACGGTTTTTAATGGCGATCGCCTGATTTGAAACGGTATTTGGCCGTCTATGGCGGCGGCGGCCGAACTAATCTTGCGAAGTCCTGTCGGAGCTGAGCCGGCCGTTTTTCGATGGCCGCCTGCCGTTCCGGTATGTTATAATGTTTATGGAGTTTCGATTGCGTTTGGCGTGGGCGGGTCCACATGCGTGCCGTTCGACTGACATTTTGTATCAGATTCATATCTTATGGGACACAGTGTAGTTTCACTGGCACTATTGCAAACAGTGGTATTCTAACCTTATCCTAGCCTGTGTTCCACTTACTGCTGAATGAGGTAACGAATGAAGAGACGTTGTCTAACCATATCCCATCCCATCCCATTCCCATCCCATCCCATAGCTTATGGACGTTCGCTCCTTTGACGTTTCGCCCCCTAGATGTTTCGCACCCTGGATGTTTCTCTCTCAGGACGTTTCACCCCCAAGACGTTTCGCCCAGTCACTGGACGTTTTGCCTCTGTCAGTGGACGTTTCGCCCCCACCCCGGGCGCAATGTACGTGTCGTCTCTTCAATGGATTCTTAGCGCTCACATGTGAGGTGTCGTTCCGCTAACCGTAAGTTACTGATTAATAGGGACCACAGTTTTCCGCAGAAAATTTTGCCAAATTCCGCGGATGGGTTCGCGAAATTCTGCTGTCCGCAGCTTGCCGCGGCAAAATCGTCCAAATTCCACGGTTCACCGTGGCCTCCCATTCGCTTGTAAATTGCGCTGTTTGATGTTCAGTTATTAAAGGTTGATGTTGTGCTAAGTTGCTGTAGCTAAATAAAAATAAAATTATCATTTTTATTTACAAAAAAGTGCGATGACACGCTGTGAGTCATGCCGGAGTCTAGCTGTTATCTTACGCGAGTCGGGAGGCAATTAAACACCACTGGCATGGTAATCTGATCGCTCTAACCCTACCAGCTGAGCTGAGACATGTGAACAACCAACAGACGACGAACGATATCGATATCGTGGAGGACGTGCTTGTTGCTGTAATAAATCAGTCACGCCGAGTTGGACATGGCGGGCAGCACTGCAGGTGATGCTTTGGATGAGGAGGAGGAGGAGGGACAAATTCCACAGCACCCCAAGTCATTAACAGGCAATGGCGGCCGCCTTAGAAACATTACAGTGCCATCTGTACAGCGGTAATGACAGCGCAGACGGCCATAGGAGCTTGCTGTCCCAGATAGAAAGCCGATTTAATAATGTATGTCAAATTCTATGTAATTCCGCAGAAATACAAAAATTCGGTGGCAAATGGCAAATTCCGTGGCTCGGCTCGAAATTCTGCGGCCCGCGGCGGAAAAGTGGTCCCTACTGATTAATTGTATGTTGCATATTTGTGCACATCTCTTAACCATAGCACAAAGATCACAATGAACATTGTCGTAAGCACAAACAATACAAAAACAATATTGTGTCTTTATGTTATTTGACCAGTGGCACTATTAGGCATAGGCCTGCGTGATTAAAGATGCACTGCTTGTGTTGGTGTATGGACGTGCACCGTTTGGAGGTGGTCTTAAAGACCATACAGCTGTCGTGAGCAAAGTGACTCGCACATAATCCAAAGAAACACGATTTTGAAACTAACTCACACACTGCTCACTGCAGAACCACTGAAGACTTATTGCGCACAAACGTAGTAGGTCTACGAGGAAGCAACGCTGCACTCTCACATGATTAAAGATGCAGTGTCATGTCCGACATTCGACGTGAATCATTCATAGTGAGCGTATAGTTATTGTTGGCTATTAACATATAATAATAATAATAATAACGGATTTGTATAGCGCCTTTAGGTCCGAAGATACAGAGGCGCTTGATGCAGCACAGGAGGACTAAGTGAGTTTGAATAGATGGGTTTTCAAGTGGCGTTTGAAAGTGAGAATGTTTTCGCACAGTCGAATGTCAGCAGGTAGAGAGTTCCAGGTGGATGGAGCAGCAACAGAAAAAGCGCGACGGGCCAGTTCGGTGTGTATGCGAGGAACGACGAGCATCGGAGCATCGGAAGAGTGCAGAGCCAGAGGTGGTCTGTACCAGCTCGCTGAGATACGTTGTAGTGGCTGTGGTCTGCGACATAGGCCTAGTTAAGGAATGTCTTTGAAAGTCACTCAACTTGGGTATACAGCATCGAAATCAATAGCAGTTAATATCATTGTAGACGGTCACCCATGGTACTAATTGGATCTGAAGTAGCGCAGCTACATTGATCAAAGCCAACGTGTTACCACTATGCCATTCAGATGTAGTACAGTATAGACTGGTGTCACAGTAGCCATGCATCAGTGGTGGCCCTAAATGTTGTGTTTGTTGTGTGCCCTTCGTTCATTTACCGGTACTAATGTGCATGTGGTCATAATGTACTTGTGAACTAGCGATCTGTAAGATATTTAACAGTAGTAGACAAGGCGACAAGAAGTTTTTGAGTGTTGGCTGACCGGTGTGTTTGCTGTAGGACGTACAAGATGAAGCCTTGGAAATAATCGACACTATTAGGTTTGTATGTGAGATAATAGTTTAATAATTACCTGCCATGTGGTAGTATTGGGTGGATGTATAGTTTGCTGTTTATTTTTTGTCGAATTAAGGATTTCTCACCAGCAGAGCTTCTGATTGGCGTGAAATTTTTCACGGCGGTCAGGCATATTCCCGTGTACTTTTGAGAATTTGGGAGCAATATCCCTAGAGGCCTTCAAATGCCATCTTTTTGCACTGATAATATGGATCTGTCTTTGTTAACTTTTACACAGCAAACCAGTGCTCTCGCAGACAGCCTTGCTTCCTTCTTCACAAACAAAATATCTAAAGTTCATCTCTCTCTGGCGAACAGTTCTACATCAGCATCTCCTCATTCACCTTCTTCTCTTAAAACACCCCCTGACTTCCCCACTTTTAAGCCGGCTTCTGAATGTGAAATCTCTAAAAATCCTATTCATCTGCCCCAACAAGCAATGCGATTGATCCCATCCCTACCTGGTTTGTCAAAGAATGTTCTGCACTCCTGGTCTCTACTGTCACTAAACATAGTTAATCTGTCAGTTAGCTGTCCACACTCTCAAAGAATCTGTCATATCACCTCTCCTCAAGAAACCTCCTAGACAAATATGAACTCTCTAATTACCACCAAATTTCTAACTTCTCTCTTTCATGAAAACTAATAGAACACACACACGAGGCCAAAGATAGATTTGGCCCCTAGCTTTTCTAGTTTTTATAGATCTTATATATATTTTATTTTGTCACTATGAAGTAGCTGTGTCTCAGTGGATAAGGCAGTGGACTGCTATCATATTATCCCGGTGATCCAAGTTCTGCTGCGGCTGATACGTCTGTGAGTCAATGGTGGTGTCATGAGTGATATCCCATCAGAATTGTTTAATAACTCAGGTGAGACTTAGCAAATGCAATAAAACAGGAGGTGAATGGAAGTAAAAGTAAAAATATGTTAAGCTAAAATAATAAATGAATAAAAGAATAAAAAGAAAATACAAGAACCTAGCTATCGCAAACAGATCGCGCGTCAGCTGCGCACACAATATGTCGAGGGCATCTATTATAACCCCGTGACCTTGAAATCTAACGGTCAATCAACGTCACTGGAAACGGAACCATTGAGTAGATGATACACGACTTACTAGTCGAGTTATTGGATGTTGAATATTATCGTGACCTTGAAATGTGGGTCAGAGGTCACTCAAGGTCATTGAAATCAGTGCCATTCGAAAGCTTGGGTGCTGTTTCCTATTCGCCTTCTATAGTAACTATGGCCGTATCTGTAGTCGTTTGTGAGATATTCAGTGTCAAAGAATGGCGTGACCTTAAAACCAGGTTTCAAGGTCATTGAAAATGGCGCCGTTCAATAGACCATACCGGTATGCGACTTTCTATTGGTCGGCCATTGTAAATATAGCTCTATCTTGTACCATTTTCGAGTTTTTTGACATTGAATAATATTGTCACCTTGAAATCGGGGTTAGAGGTCACTCAATGTCATTGAAACTTGTGCCATTCGAAAGCTTGGGTGCGGTTTCCTATTCGCCTTCTATAGTAACTGTGGCCGTATCTGTAGCCGTTTGTGAGATATTGAGTGTCAAAGAATGGCGTGACCTTGAAAACCGAGTTAGAGGTCGTTCAAGATCATTGAAAATGGTGCCGTTCGATAGAGCATATGCGACTTTCTATTGGTCCGCCATTGTAAATATAGCTCTATCTTGTACGGTACCATTTTCGAGTTATTTGACGTTAAATAATATCGTGACCTTGAAATCGGGGTTAGAGGTCATTCAAGATCATTGAAATTGGTGCCATTTCAAAAGCTTAGGTATGGTTTCCTATTCGCCTTCTATAGTAACTATGGCCGTATCTGTAGCCGTTTGTGAGATATTTAGCATCAAGGATTGGTGTGACCTTGAAAACAGGGTTAGGGTTCATTCAAGAGGTCGTTGGAAATGGCACCATTTGATAGATCGCATACGAGTTCCTATTTGCCTTCAATAGTAATTATGGCACTATCTTGTATCGTCTGTGAGATATAGCGACTTATTGGTTGAAAATCTCGCAATTTTATAGCCCACTTGTATTTAGTGCCCCCGTAGGGGGTGACCCCATCGGAATTTCGTGAATATGTTTGATGCTGATAAAACTAGAATGATTGGGCTACCGTATGATGTAAAAACTATGATAATATGTTAAGCCGTTTTCATCCAATATCGGAACGTCACAGACGGACGGACGGACAGAATTGCTATATCAATAGCGCACGTCAGTATGCTGATGCGCGATAAAAACCAAATCAGTCTATAAAAACGTCTGCTGAAACTGTAAAGTCTAAAGGTGATGCTTATTTTGTGGTTGTGTTTATGTTTATGTTTATGCCAGTGCTAAAAAACAGTTCCACCTAACAAGTGGGCACAGCTGGATCCTCCGATGAGGAGTGCATTATATTAAAATGCCTTTTAATATTTAATAAAATATACCACATTAGTGTAGAAATGTGTCAGACCTTGTAAGTCAGAATTATCTTACATTTTGTGTAGCATACATCTGTGCTGACTATGTTGGTTTAATGATGAATGAAGAAGTTTTAGTGGTCTTTCAAACTCTAAAATAAATCATCTGCAACAGATTCAGAATCTGTGAACACTGTGCTCTTGTTAAGACCCCAAAGTCTCTCATGTGACTCAGATTTTTTGCTGCTCATTAGTTTTTTTAGTTATTTTAAAAGTTCTTTTTCGATATTTTTTGTTTGGTTTTGAGCGGTAAACTTCGTTGACTGTTCATCAGTCGTTGCTGTAAATTATGCGTATGCGCATGCGTTATTTCACATAAGTCGTTCTGCATTCTGATCATTTGCTCTATAACGAATTGTAGTCCTCCCGAAAGAGGACGTAAAAAGATACGATACGATCAGTGGCGTAGGCAGGATTTTAGTTTGGGGGGGGCCGAGGGGGGTGGGGTGCGGCCGCCGGGGGAGGGGGCTGTGCCCCCTCCCCAGAAAATTTTTGATTATTTAATCTTGAAATGGCGCATTTTGATGCACATCTCAGGTATTCTGACGTACTTATTTTA
>Ga0209149_1001925_pt1 | contig 11171 bp, 6 predicted proteins | sample WorMetTyACAVOLI2_FD_187423 | JGI IMG/M metagenome (GOLD analysis project Ga0209149, IMG submission 187423) | Marine gutless worms symbiont microbial communities from Max Planck institute for Marine Microbiology, Germany - Olavius algarvensis... ...
ATGACTACCACACTGCAGTTGTTATTCTAAGGATATGTCCATATTGCATAGCAAACATTATTAAAATTCTTTAACGCTTATTGAAGTTATACGGTGATCCGAAGTTGGCGCATTTCTTGCGATAAGGAGTTTAATTAGTGCAAAATAGAGCATTGTGTTTCACAAGGTATAGTGGCAACGCATGTGCGGTGAGGTGGAAAATTTTACCACCAAACAACTTTTATGATCGTTAGCAAATAGCTTGCTAAAAATTATTAAAATCGACTGAACTGGGTCGTAGTTATAGTCCGCCAAAGTTGGCGCGTTTTTTTTGAACCACAGTGTAGTTTTAATGACCTTAAGTGACCTCTAACCCAGATTTCTAGGTCAGTATTATTCAACGTCAATTAAAATAACTCGAAAATGGTACAACATAAAGCTATTACAAGCCGAGCAATAGAAAGTCGTATATGATCTATCAAACGGCGCAATTTTCAATGACCTTGAACGACCCCTATTCCCGGTTTTAAGTGACCATTCTTTGACGCTGAATATCTCAGAAATGGTACGAGATACAGACATGGTTTCAATGGAATACTAATAGGGACTCGCATACGACTTACTCAACAGTGTCATTTCGAATGACCTCGTGTGACCATGAGTGACTTAGCAAAATATTCAATGACACGAAGCCTCGCGCGGTCTCTCTGCGACAGCTGAGCTTCTTGTTAATAAATTGATTGAAAGTGGGTGCATGGAGCACGAGCTCAGGACGTGCTGATGAGAACACGCCTTTAGTCAGTACTGCATTAGGCCTATATGTAGCCACGTCGTCGTCATCCAGTCACTGTCACCGGGGTCAAATATCGTTTGCTGTGGTGGTGTGTGTGAGTGATGAATCACGAACCGTGTAACAACGTGATGCCAAGTTAGGTGGAAAATTACTATTTCTATGCCTGCTACTACAACATAATCGACTACGATCGAGTATCTCTGTATTTCACGTCGCGACGAAGAAAGAAGGTATTTTTTCTGTGTTTTTCGTTGTTTCATTGCTACTTCTGCGATTTACAGAAAGTAAACATCATATGACGCCATCTCCAGAGGGCAAGAGTAAAAAGAGAAGGCATTGCACATGCGGTGTAAACAGTGAAGCTTTATTATACGATATGATATGGTAATTATGATGATGATGATGATAGTTCAAGTAGCAGCCTAACGGCTACGACACTCGTCAAAAGCGGTAAAATGAAGGGCCTGCCCGATGACCGAGCACAACAGAACACGGTAAAATACTGCAAACACGTTCAAGGTCAACCGAAATGACACCCTTGAGTAGGGCATGTGTAATTCCCTAGTATTTCATTGTAACTATGTCTGTATCTCGTACCGTTTGGGAGATATTCAGCGTCAAATAATGGCGTGACCTTGCAATCTGGATTAGAGGTTACTCAAGATCATCGAAAATGGAAAATGATACCATTCGAAAGCTTGGGTACGGTTTCCTATTTGCATTCCATAGCAATTACGGCCCTATTTTGTATTATTTCAGAGATATTTAAGTGTATTGCTACCACTATTGCTACCACTATGTGCTGAATAAAGATGAATATAACGCGAGATAGTGGTCGAAAATCGCGATTTTTCATATTTTCTGCATTCGACGCCCCCGTTAGGGGGAGGGGGTTCCCCCGGAATGTTGCCATAACTTGTTAGTGTAAAAAAACTATCCCGGTGTGGCCAGGGTAAAAAATTAAAGGTGTGTTGCACGGGGGGGGGTCATGGCGAGCAACCCCCCCCCCCGCCAATTTTTACCCTGAGTGCATGTGGCTACGCGACGGTAAAAAAGTTTTATGATACGGTATGTTTAGCCGTTTCGATACAATACAGATGGACAGACATCTTGCGACAGCATAGTCCGCGCTGTGCATAACATCGCGCGGTAACTAATGGAAAATGAACTAAAACATAAACCGATGAGCATGATGAGTCCGGTTCAGACTAATAATCCGTGAAAGCAGTCCAGCAAAAAAAACACAGCAGAGACCGCAGTCAACCTCAGAACTGTGGTCTCGGAGCCGTGTTCCGCCGCAATCTAGGCTGTCTACTTTCAAGTACTTTGTCAACAACAGCAGCACTAGACTTGATCCTGCTCAACAGACCGCAAGTCGTCTTCATTAAATAACGACTATTTACTTACTTACTTACTTACTTACTTACTTAGTTAAGTAACAGGAATGACTTCGATTGTAGCAGTTCAAGAATCATCTCAATGGCGGCCGATCCGGACCCCGCTGGGGGCGCGAACAGCGCTCTCCAGACCTCCTAGCTGGTGGGTAGGGGCTCGCTTCCCCTTTCTCAATGACCATACTCACAGGAAACACGCTCTAGGCCTTTCGGGCCTCGAGTTTCGGCCCTTTCGGTCTCGCTTTCCCGTCTGGTGCCGAACGTCACCGACCATACAAAACACCCCCAGACAACCCTCCCAGGTCATAAGCCTCTTCTTTGCTGCCGTACGTGGATCGGTTAGGGTCGGAGTACAGGTTAGTCCCATTTTTCAAAAATTCCCACCAGCTTCTGTCCTGCGGCAGCACAATAGGGGGGTACGACCTAGGGGTTTTGTCCGGGATGGGGGTGGGGGTGGGGTTCTGACCTCTTACCGGCGCCGAACGCCACTGAACAAGAAGCTCAGCTATTGCTGAGACAGCGCGCGTAGCGGTAGATCGACTTACCCTAACCGTAACTGTCAACGTCAACATGACTTATGTAGGCCTGAATTTTATTTGACTAACAGTTGTCTTATAAGTGGGATTCTATACCGGGTCTGGCGGGTCATGCTGTGTCAGCTGACACGCTGAACTGTTTCTAAACCCACACTTGATGAATAACGTCTAACTCATATTATTTATAATTTTCGTGCAGAAATTCAAGGAATGGGAAGCTGAAGTGAATAAATGACAGTTAATACTGTTAGTGTAACAAGAAACTTAGCTGTCGCAAAGAGGCTGCGCGATGCTTCATGTCGTTGAAAATACTGCTGTCATATTCAGTCATTCAAAGGCATTCGAATTTACACCGTTGAGTAGGGTGTGTATAAGTTCCTATTCCGTCACTATGTCTGTAATTGTATCATTTTGTCTGTCCAATGCTATGTATGGACAGAATATGAATTTACCTGTGTGTGTGTTGTCTGTGTGTGTTCGTCACACTTTCTGTCAACTCGCCTACAGGTCAGACCCATCAACGGATTTTTACAGTTGATAGCTTAAAAGACGCTGATTTACGCAAGGATGTGCCTTTTGGGGTATCGATGATGAATAATCACATTTAGGGGTCCAAAGTCCTCCCAAACCCCCATTCTGGGGGCCTGAATAAGCATTTGAAGCCAAATATGCGAAAAATTCAAATAGCTATATCTTCACACCTGTGTGTCAGATTGACATGAAATTTGACAGGCAGCTGCTGCCAGCAACAGAGACTTCGTAGGTGGTCTCGTATGGTGGTAAAACACTTCCAATATGGCGGACGGCCGCCATTTTAAAAATGGTTATATCGCCATATCTCAGCGAAAACTCATCCGATTTTGATGAAATTTTGTACACAGCAGCAGATTTTGAACTGGATGTACCTAACGTGATCAAAACTGAAAAAAGTTGCATTGGACAGACTCCGAGTTCCACACAACGTATTTCTTGTTAGAGAGAAAACTATGATATAAAAGCAATAGAATAAAATAGACTAAGCAAACTAAAACAAAATACGAATAAAATCCACTACACATAATCAGACACATCAAAAGATTTCTAGACAGTTAAGAATTCATTTAAATTTACACACTGAAGCGATCTCTTAAATGCACTGAGGGTATTAAAATCAACAGAAGACGGCAAACTGTTCCACACGTTAACAACACTCGGAGCAAAGAAAGAAGAACGCACAGTATTAAAGCCAGATTCTACTCACAGTTCAAGCGCGTCAGAGACAGACGGACGCAAAAGCTGTCTTAAGAGCGAAGCTTTAAATACGTAAAAGCTCGAAATCACTCCTGTTACTTGACTTAAAATCCTGGGTCCATCAATGCACCATTGAGCGAAAGGTTACTTCCTGTCAGCGTCTGCTGTCTGAACCGTGGACAGCTGTCTTCGACTCCTTGTGGTTCCTCTTCGACGCCAGTGCTGTACATAAATCATTTGCCTGCCCAGGCTATACAGTACTAAGTAAATCGCGGGCCGGACTAAGGCATGCAGCTATGTCGGTGTCAGCACCGCAGTTCATGCCGTACATGGCGATTTGCACTGGTTAAATTCGCTGCCACGTGCTCTGAGTTGCCCGGAAATAGCGACTAGCGGACTAGGCATGTGTGCGCATGCGCGGCAGGAAGGCGCGGCACTGGACGCCGCCGTGAGCAGAGATTATATAGGCCGTTCCAGAAACACACATGCGGTACGGCACGTCATTTCCGTTAACCCTGTAAAGGCCCGTTTATAGCGACACAACTCATCTCGACTCAACTCGACGTCGAGTTGAGTTGTGTCGCTATAAACGGGCCTTAACGGGCGCATCACAAGTAGCTCTGCTGTCGTAAAGAGGCCGCGCGATGCTTCGTGTCTGTCAGTAGTTAGCTTCAATGGAACAAAACGTCGAGCAGAGTCTTTTATCGTTAGTTACGTAGGCTACAGATTTGTCACTGCGTACAGTTAAATGCGTTGTTCTGTTGTTTTTGGCGTAACGTTGAGACTTCTCATCCTAAACATTTCGTCGTCTCCCGCCATCAACAAACTCCGCCGCTTACTGCCAGCGATAAGTATCACAACTTGCGGACCGTGCACCGGCGGCGCCGTGTTGATAACACCTGGCTGGTCGCAGCGTTGACAGCACGCAGTGAAGCCAGATATATAGGCTCAGAATCGCGATTTCTGCCTACCCCACCTGCATTCGACGCCCCCTTTAGGGGGGGGGGGGGGGTTCCAATCGGAATATTGCCATGCTGTTTGGTATGGAAAAACTAGAATGGCTTGGCTACGCGACGGTGAAAAAAAATTGGAAAATACCTTTATTCGTTTTGACGGAATTCACGAACGTGACAGACGGACAGACAGACACGTCACACAAACAGACAAACACCGCATGACGATATAGGCCGCTCTTGCATAGCATCGCGCGGCAAAAACCGCAGAGCAACGGACTTTTATACAGCAGTACGGCGATTGGTACACTGGCCGTTGATGGCTGGAGTGTTACATTTGGGACAGCGAGGAGGGGCCTGGGCGGGCTGCGTCCCCGCCCAGTCCCCTTCTCGCTATACTAAATGTAACAGCCAACCCATCAACGATCAGTGTACCAACTTCATATTATTAAGCCGCCGCTCACGATAGCGAGAGCGGCTTAGTGCATCGGAGCTGTCCATCTGTTCGTTTGTTTGTTTGTCTGTCTGTCTGTCGCCAAAATGCAAAAAAACGCGATTATCTCAAAAACTAAGCAATTTAGAGCTATGGTCTCTATTGACGATCGTATACGGGCTTTTCAAAGAACCCATTATTGGACCCCTAAAATCCAAGATTGCTGAGATCCGCCATCTTGAGAATCGACATGACGTCATTTTTTTCTGCCGAGGGTGGTCCGATTTAGATAAAATTTCGGAGACTGGTGCAGAATGACATGTCGACTGCGGTGATGTGGTCGAAATCGAAACCAGATGTAGAATTTCAATATGGTGGACATTTGGGCGAATTTAATGGCATGTCATCCCAGAGCCACGTATCACATTTCAGGGTGCTGCCACTTGGTGAATTCACTGTCACGATTCCAGAGCCACATGCAACATTGCACAGTGCAGTCACCTGGCGAAATCAATGTCAGCCGGGCTTCTTATTGACTGTTTATGTGCAAAAGAATGATACTTTCGCATTACGTTAGTGCAGATCCGAATATGTTTCAAGGTGACAAAAGTTGAGTGTCGTATAATCCAGAGTTCATTTACCAAAACCAAAAATAGTTGTGGGTTGAACTTTGAAGCCCTATTGCACCCGCAGACCCATGTTTGCCTGTCCGAGTACAGTGATTTCGTGAGCCCCGTAACACAATCTTGTCGCGTGGTGTTGGACAAATATGTAGAGGCGGGATCTACCTTTGAACTTTCCGACATTTGAAATACTTGGAGTAGTAAAGAAAGTTGCGTTGTGTTGCTGTAGGTTGAGTCGAGCAGCCGCTGAAGCAGGATGCAGTCTGCTGCTGGCAACTTCCTTCATAGAAGAGTACGCCTGCGTGATGCTAATTCGCTGCAGCTGAGATTGAAGAGTGGAGCAAGAAGAAAGAACTGAGTGAGAGTAGCCGTTGAGAGGCGGGTTGAAGGGTCCAGCGGCAGCGTACAGCTGCCGAGTGCCGAGCTGCCAAAGATAGCTGCGTGGCCGCTACCGTACCACTACCAGCACCACAGTCTGTGGTCTGTGCCAGTACCACGGTCCTAGTCAGCAGGCATACGTACGCTACTAATCACAGCGCGGCTTGTGGAACTCCGACTAGCCTGGCTCTACGTTGGGCGCGCCGTCGCTCTGCCATGCCGGCCCTGCTGTAACTGTACGGCCGTGCCCGACTACCAGCATCACCGCGCCTGCACCGCCAGCAGCCGCAGCCGGGCATCTCGCAGACTCGCAACTCGCAGTCTCGCATTAAGATGCTGGCGCCGGCGGACCAAGCTGCGCTAGTGAGCTTCTTGCAAGTTGCAACGTCTATGACCGTGGCCGCTGCACGTATAGGGAGGAAGCTTGGATGCAGCTCGGCGCTGTCAGTTCGTGAAAGATGATGACGGTGGTGGTGGTGGTGGTGATGTCTTGAATGCTGTTTGCAAGCGTTGCCATGCAGGTAAACTTTCCGTGCTCAGCTAGACGTTCTAACAATAGGAATCACTTTCAGTGCCATAAAGTCGGTCTTCGTCGGTTACTGCACACGACGAGTACAAGTACGTTCCGCTGCGTCATCGTCATCGTCCGTTTGATGTGGACGTGGTTTGTGTGGCCGTAACTCGCCGACGACAGTCGCAGGTTACGTAACGTATCACAAAACGTATACAGCCACAACACGAGTGCATTTTACGTCACATGACGGTCAGACTCCTGCGAGACGAGAAATTGCACAGTAGGTGGTGCAGTATTATACGAAGGAACTGTATATTCGCACTTAGTGCGAACAGGCGGGCACGTATTCGCACTCTTGCGAATTTTACTTTCTGCTAAAACAGCGTTAACATATGTACGGTCTTTACACCGATTCTGCCAGCGTTCCCGCTGGCTCAGTGGGTCAGTGCTCGCTTTACGACGCCACACATTCGCGGGTTCGTTTCCCGCTGGCGCTAACATTTCTATTACTGATTTTCTTAGTTTTACAGTTTAGGTTTCATTGTAATATGCGTCTTATTCAGTTTAACGTTTTATTTTAATCATCACTTGCACATACAGTTACATTACTTATATCGTTCGTATTCAGGTATTCGCACTTATATAGCCTAAAGGCCCGTTTATAGCGACACAACTCAACTGAACTCAACTCGACGTCGAGTTGAGTTGAGTTGTGTCGTTATAAACGGGCATTAAGTGCGAATAGCTGACCACCCATTCACACTTACGTAAGTGCGAATAACATCAGCCTTATAGGAATGGCTAAGAGAAGAGATGCAGGCCACATTCATTACCTCACCCTGGCGATAAGGTCGCTTTGGTCGCCTGTGTTTGTTTATATGTTTGTAACTATGTTAGCATGATAGGGTAATAGATCGGAAATGGTACTGTGATCATGTTTATATACATTTGGGCAAAATTAGTCTAAGCATCGGGACTATGCCTATACACTTAGGCCAAATTAGGCCAAAATCTTTATAAATTTTGTAACTAGCTAGTGAGCCGGTCAATTCAGTGGTTAAAACCATCCGGGGAGGATGTGCCTTGCACTGCTCGTTGCCACGTTCCTATGTTTCGTGTTGTGTCTGCGTGTTTCACAGTCAGTTGCGCATCCTATCTGATCAAGTCAATAACACGATTGTCTGATTATAAAAAGAAATCGTTGTATTATGACCACTACATGGTCATTAGTGGAAATTATTTGACGGTCATTGTGCGACGAATTTATCGTAACTGTAGTTAACCGTTGTTACCTGTTCACACACTGCACATCTGATCGTTCCAGTAGAATTCTGTGGCATTTTTTAGGGCTGATAGTTTTCTGTACGCAGATATTGTCAAGGATAAGCATAATTAGATCAGACAAATGTGGAATTATTATGCGTACACTTTTCGTTTAAGTACGACTACGCTTGTCGTTATGAACCACTGCAGCCAGTTGATTACTTCATGACTCGACAGACATGTATGGATTGGCTGCCATTTTAAATACTAGTTGTCTGACGATTTGTATTTTGTACAGTATAGTATAACTTGTGAACACTGTCGTGTTGTTTCTGTTACCAGGAGCAGTCGGCTGGAGCCTGGAACGACGCTAACGCAGACGGACTGCTGCCAGTGGCAGACTGGCGGAGTTCTGCAAGTTAGCTGTAGGAAGTGTGGCACGAAGTTGCAGATAGCTCAGCGTCGTGTGGCATTCACCTGAGGATGGCGCGTTCATTGCAGCGTATTTCTTTACATGCCGTATTACTGTCAAAATATCGTATGGAATGTAAAGAAGTATGTGGCATTACGACGCCGAACCGTCATTCGACTCTAGTTCCAAAGTATAGAAACAAAATACTTTCTCAGAAATTTGCAGTTGCTATATCTGTAATATTGTAAAATAATTTTCACTAGGTCTTAGTAAGTTTTATGGTTATGACTGTATATGACCTAAATATTGTTGCACTTAATCGTACAATATTATTTCTTACGGCCAAGGTAAAACGAAGCGGGCACCTGTTGCAGAGAAACCGCGCATCGCTCTGCATCATATTGGAAATGTTCTGTCCATAAGCTGCGCTACCTCGAGGCGTTGACATGAAGTGCACAAAAGAAAGCGTGTGAATTCAGTTTAATTATAAAGAAAACTTCAACAGAAAGCCACAATGGAAGTAACGTAAATGAAGACGGATTTGCACTTAGTTAAGAAGTAGTTTTTTATTGAAAATGATGCGAGCAAAGATACAGAGGCTGCGCGCGTAACTGCTAGGTTATTCACGACACGTTCGTTGATGCTGTTATCAGGCGCTATAGTATGGCGTCATCTGTGCACAGGCGACCGGATATGACGACGCTGTAGGTGATAAAGTGAGGTACGGACACGCGCACAGCCAACCGGAAGTGGCGACGAAGCCCGACCGTTGCGCATGCGCGTCACAGCGTGGGGTCTCGTAGTGAAGGTCGAGTATGGGAACATGTCGAGTTTGTCGACAGTAGTTGCAGGTACACGCGCCTCGTGTGCTTGTGAAATCGGTCGACGGCGACAAAGGCGCGGACGGCTTCAGCGACTGCGAGATGCTGGCGAAGTCAAATCTGTACATAACATGATCATAGCACCGTCCCACGCTGCATGACGCTTCTTGGATACATAACAATACTGCGACGCAAATATCACAAAGTATCAGTCCCGTAGCCAGCGAGGAGTATAGGAGCTCGAGCCCCCCACAAAAGGTTTGAGCCTCACCCCACCGAAGCCCACGTTATCAGGTATTTTTCACGGCATTTAGTAAGACGCTGCCAGTGACAGACTGCACTAGTAGACTGTATGCTCTGAAAGTTAGTACGTTATTTTTGTGTTATTAACGAACTTTACATTTCCGGCTCCATGTAATATGGGGTAAACATTGTCAAAGCTCAAAAAATACGAGTTGGACGTGGCAGTACAGTATCTGATAGATTAGAAAATGTTCACTGCTGACTATGGTCTAGTGATGTTGTCATAATTTAACCTACTACTTTAATTTGGACAGTTCCTGGTCGGGCACATTAAAACCGCAGACCATCGCCGACATATCTGTAACCGGGCAGAAAAACAGCAGACCTACAGCCTGCCATACTAACGTATGACGGTTAACAAGGCCAATGTTGCTAGCTAACAGAAATCTTGCAAATTAATTTCTAGAGTTTCTAAAGACGTGAGAAACAACAGCAGAGGCCTCATGTTTTGAGCCACTCTGTGGGGAACGCTACAGTTAACCCTTTAATGGGCACATTACAACTGCAGAGCATCGGACAATTATACATCAATACGGTGATTGGTACACTGGCCGTTAATGGGTGGGCTGTTACATTTGGATGATTTGGTACAGCGAGGATGGGCCTGGGCGGGCTGCGGCCCCGTCCAGTCCCTTCTTGTACCAAATGTAACAGCCGTGCACCCATTAACGGCCAGCGTACCACTACCAACTTCATGTTATTCGATGTTGTACTATAATTTGCCTATGCCTATTATTTTAAAGGGTTAATGCGATAATTGTATAGCCAGCTGTCAACCTGTAGCTGTATCGTTGTCCGGTCACCTTGGTGACGATCCTGCGATCGTAGTAGTAGCGCAGAGCTCGGCTCAGTTTGTCGTAGCTCATTGACGTCTTGCCTTTACGCTCGCCCCAGCGTCGAGCCAGCTCGCCAGGGTCCGTGATCCGGAACTCACCCGACGAACCGTTCCACGCGATGCAAGACGAGTTCCCGGAATCCGACAGTAACTCCAGCAGGAACTGCCACAACTGGATTGGACCCGAACCTGACGCACAACGTAATACAAACTGCGGAATTGTATGGCCTACTGATTTCTGTTGCGCCGCTTCTGAACGACACCCCGCGTCTCCAAAGTGACACCCTATGTGTTGAGTTGGACGTTGAAGCTGTACTCACTCACTCAGCCACACTGGTCGTAAGAAAGTAGACACAACAAATCTCGCCCATCGCAGACCGCGTTTATGACAATAAGAACAATAGGCCACACGTAGGCTACACTGTCGCTATGGCGTGATGAGTGCGCGTGTCTACGCGACCTAATCTATTGTGGAGGTCTCATGACGACAGATTAACTGTTTCGCGTGATTGTGCGAACGAACAAATACGCGTCAACAGAACAGATATGTCGTCGGCTGTTGCCGGAGACAATAGAATGAAACAGTCTAACATGCAATCATGTTTCGATAGGCTGTTAACTTGGTCTGATGAGAATGACATGGTTGTAAACTTCAACAAGACCAAGGAAATGGTTATGGGTCCACCCTCCTTAACATCCAACCT
>Ga0209149_1001927_pt1 | contig 11168 bp, 7 predicted proteins | sample WorMetTyACAVOLI2_FD_187423 | JGI IMG/M metagenome (GOLD analysis project Ga0209149, IMG submission 187423) | Marine gutless worms symbiont microbial communities from Max Planck institute for Marine Microbiology, Germany - Olavius algarvensis... ...
CCTTTACCTTTACCTTTTACTACTACTACTACTACTACTACTACTACTACTACTACTACTACTACTACTACTACTACTACTACTACTACTACAATTTTACTGCCATAATGCTAATGCTGAGTCTAAACATGGCTACTGCTATTCGTGTTTCATAATTTTATGTCGCGTAATTTTATGAATACAAGCTGTAATACCCGTCCTCGGAACTGAGCGAATCGGCTCATATCCTACGGCGCCTCCAGTGACCTTGATCTTTACTTGCCTAAAATAAGGTCAAGGTGAATCCGTGTGCCGGTTTCGTTCTGTTTGGCCAAGCCGTTTGGCCGACTATAAGGAAGGTAAACACAGACATACGCATACACACGCATAACGCCAAATACATAATAATATAGATTAATGGTTTCTTCGCAATGACCTGACGTGTTCGTCGCCGGCAGATGTCGCTTAATTTGCGAAAACGATACTGTTGAGAAATGTAATTCACACAGAGACTAGAAGTTACGCTGGCGAATGCGTCACAGATGCGCAGCTGAGTGTGGACGGGTTGGGAACGCGCCGTCAGGTCTCCCTGGCGCGTCGTATCTGCGCGTATATGATGTCCAAGTGATGCGGCGGTTGCTGCAGCTGCCGGCCGGTCCTCTACGACGCCGTGCGGCTGCCGTGAAGCGGTCTCGTCGGAGACGGACCGGCGAGATGAATACGGCGACGGTCGGATGCCGACAGGGACCTCACAGCTGGTTGCAGCCGCAGATGCCACTCTGAAATATTGTTATCTACGCGACCCTCCTCCGGTCGGCAACGCAGCCAGTCTGCTATACTCGGAGCCAATTTGGCGGCAGTCTAATCGAACACGCTGTGAATCATTCGGTCGATATATCCGGCGCAACGTCAAATCGAATGTTCGATTATTTAAAGCATATAGTTGGAACATCTGGGCGCAGTTGGCCGTTTGTCGTGGTTTGTGTATTTCTTCTACAGCAGCTCGACTTCCCATGGGACACTTCCGTATGGCGCACCGACCTTGTATAAATTATGTATACTACGTACGACCTACGCGACATTAATTGCCGGATCCGGGCTTCTACAGCTGGGACAAGATGGCCGTTGTGCAGGCGAGTTAGACGGTTGAATCTGCTGAATGTCCGGTCTGTTGTTTGCGCTCGCAGTGTCGTCTCAGCAATGTCACTTCCGTAGTTTTAACAACTTCATCCTCGCTGGGGACGTTAGAAGCGGCATAAAAAATAAAACGATGCTGGAGGTCGATCTCAACCCCCTCCACATCAACAAGCTTTCGTATTGAATCGGTTATTAAGCGACTGCCGCAAAAGCGATGTCCACCAGTTTCTCTGTTAATGGTCTGTTCGTTCGTTTGTTACTAGAACGCTGCGGCTGCGGAGCGCCGCCACCACCGGCGTCCCAAATAATAATAATAATAATAATAACAATAATAATAACTCCAAGACAATGTTTATGGTGCTGTCATCATGGCAGAGCCATTGCGAGAGTTCACCCGGTTCATGCGATGAATACAGAACGGCGCCAAGCGGCCGCCGACCCAAGACCAAGCCAGACGACTTAGGCTGTGAGTCCGTCTATATATATAGGCTGCCAGAAACTACACCCACCATCGCCATTTATTATTACTAATCAGCCTAAAAACTGATGCTCATTTTACCGTCCCACGGAAGGTAGAAGGCTGAGTTGACCTAGTTGGCTGCTTACGTACCGAGATGGTTTACCTGTCCGGCGTCCGCAGACGGTCAACCGTCCTGGTACTAACCGGGTCTGACGTAGCGCAACTGTGTTGATCGAGGCCAACGCGTTACCACAAAGCTAACCGTCATATGTTCCTCTTCCGTGACAAACTGCTCTGTGAAAACACCCTAGAATTGTATGCTTGCGGCCGAGGCATAGTCGCAGCGTCCATAAATGCTCCACACATGTTAAGAGTGTACCATACTTTCACTGTAAAGGCCCGTTTATAGCGACGCAACTCAACTCAACTCGACGTCGAGTTGAGTTGAGTTGTGTCGCTATAAATGGGCCTTAATAGATCAGCGACCTTTCGCTCTCAACTACGCCTGGTTAGTGCTTGCCGATGATCTTGGTAACTTTAAAGGTCATTTCAACCAAGATCTAACAAGTGTATCGGAGACGATACGAAAGCCGCCGCTCGTCAAAGCCTAAACTGCATTAAAAACAACAAAATTAAAATAAAATATGGCGAAAAACGATTTTCAATATGGCGGATGGCATTCTTATACCCTGTAATGTGGCATGTGGCTCTGGAATCGTGACAGTGAATTCACCAAGTGGCAGCACCGTGCAATGTGATACGTGGCTCTGGGATGACATGCCATTGAATTCGCCGAAACGTCCGCCATATTTGAATTCTACATCTGGTTTCGATTTCGACCACATCACCGCCGTCGACATGTCATTCTGCACCAGTCTCCGGACCACCGTTGGCAGAAAAAATGACGTCATGTCGATTTTCAAGATGGCGGATCTCAGCCATCTTGGATTTTAGGGGTCCCGTAATTGGTTCTTTGAAAAGCCCAATTACATACCTTCCTATAGGTCTACAATAGACACCACAGCTCTAACTTGCTTAGTTTTCCAGAAAATCGCGTTATTGCATTTTGGCGTCAACATCTAAAATGGCGGTACTGCGCCATATTGGATTTTAGGGGTCCAATAACGGGTCTTTGAAAAGCCCATGTACGACTTCCAATGGGTCGTCAATAGAGACCATAGGGCTAAATTGCTTAGTTTCTAAGAAAATCGCGTTTTCTTGGCATTTTGGCTACAGACGGACAGACAGACAGACAGACGAACAGATGGACAGCACCGATGCATGAAGCCGCTCTCATTGTCGCGAGCGGCGGCTTAAAAATACAGTACGTGTTACCTTTGAAACTAATTACAATGATCGAACGTCATGCCACTCGTGCGTGACAAGTATTTCTAATGTTGTATTACAACTAGAGATGCACGATAAAATATTTCACTTTGAAATAGTTAAAATTTCATGAAAATTTTGAAATATTTCAAGACCCCTTTTTAAAAATATTTCATGAGACTTTTAATTTTCAATATTAAGTGACTTAAAACTTTTAAAAACATGATTAAAGTATATCAAGTTAGTAGGAGATACAAAATGCTATTCATGCATAACAACAAATACTTACATTTAACTGGTTTACTTACTTTGTTGCAGTGAACTATACATAATGCAGCCTGCATAGTCCTTCATCCGGCAAAATATTTCGATATCTACATATGGTGTGAAATGACTTAAACAAGCAAACCAAGCAAGGAGGCCTGCAGATAGGCTTAGCGAGCTGCAGTATGCATAAATGAATGAAAGGTAATGTTTGACGTATAAAAAAAATGTTAAACGGGTGAGTGTAAAGCCGGAAAAACATCGTGAAATTTTCGAAATATTTCAGAAATATTTCATGAAATATTTCAGGGCAAAAAATTTCATAAAATTTTACATCACTAATTACAACATTGCGTGACTCTGGCGCTGTTTATAAATGTACTGATTATTATTATTATTATTATTATTACAACCAAAGTACTATTTGAGGTCACTCGCGATCTTGAAGCTCCAATTAACAAGTGGAAATATCTAGGAAACGGTGCCCGATAGACACGATTATTACAGACCAATAATAGGAAGTCTTGTACGCTCTATCGACTGGCAGCACTGTGGTGACCTTAAGTGCCAGTCAAGGTCATTGTTGTAAACTAGCTCAAACATCTCGGAAATCGTAGCACGAATTAGCGACAATGCACACGCTTACGTTACGTACTTATCTTCCGTGCTTGTTCGAAGTCAAATAAAGAGTAAGCGGGATTATGGTAAGAACATTGCGACAATTTTTATTTATTTCAGTAGAATTTCAGTTTTTAAGCGCCTCACTTTACTTTAGTAAAAAAGGCGCTTATTGGGATAGGCTGTGTCGTGACGTCGTTGGTCGTTGGTTGTCACGCGCGTGCACTGTGTCCAAACGGTGCATCCTAGGCCTATAGTTACTCTGGAACACTAATAGGAAACCCTACCCCAGGAATTCAATGGTACAACTTTCGACCCCCTGGGGTGACCACTAACCGGGGAATGGGCCCCATGTGAGGCGCTTTTTGTCAAATTACTTTGACCTCTTGTTGTAGGTGACTATAACAACACAGATAGTATATAGGCATTGCTGTCAACAGCAAGGTGTTATTGCTATGAGGCAGCACCTTTCTGCCAAGAAGTCGTTGATGGTTGTCCGATGAAGGTGCACGCACTTCCCAGTGCTTTCTGGTCACGTGTCCTATACGTCATAGCTGTCTGTACTGGCTCGTCGGGCACCGACGTCCTGTGTGGTCCAATATCTGCGACGTCGGCGCGTGCGGAGGTGTGCGCATGCGCTCGCGGACTTAATGTAGAGTCGCAGCAATTCGATGCCACGCGGACCGTCATCGGCCACTGCGTGACAAGTTTCTACCCCAAACCGTGTATGCAGCTTTCAGACCTCTTCCTTAATTAAAATATAGACCTATTACATTATTAGTTAGGCCTATGTAATGACAACTAATCGGTTACGTATAAGCTTCTCGCGTCCTGCGGTAGGTGCGGAACAGTGGACTTATTGGCGCCGACCAGGGGCTGGCTGTTTGGGACTAGATTTTTTGTAATATTTTGTGTTTTTCAGTACTGTACGGTCATACGGTATAACGTCGATTTTTCTTCAGCGTCAAGTCAAGGCTCATAAACTTGGAGGTCTGGTCGACATTTGAGCTCTGGAACTGCCCCTGGCAGTCTTGACACCACTAATAGTTGGGGTTTTGCCCACCCTAGAACAGCCCCTGCCGTCGACGTTTGTGTTTTAGTGCAGGGACAAATTTCTGGTCGCAGCACCGAGGTTGCTGTTGGAGGGGATCGTCCCTTCCCACAAGAGCGTCTTGGCACTCACCCCCTAATAATAAAGTACATGCAAATTTATGCATTTCGGGTCATTTCGCGTAAATTTGTCATAATCCCTGGTACAAGTTCGAACATTTTGGGCCGACATGCTATTACTGATGGTATTAAGAATTATTTACCTTACTTATGTATATTGTTTATCTGTCTATGTTTTTCCTAACGCATCTGTCATTTATGGGTGAATCAAGTTATGTGTGAAATCGTATAAGTAGGTTGGACTCGACAGTCGACAGTAATGTTGTCAGCTTCCCTTGGTACCGACCACCCTCACAACTACCGGAACGCTTAATTACTTTCATACATCACAATGTACAACATCGCTTTGCGCATGCGCACAGGATCCCTTTTCGCATCCACGTTAGGCATGCGCGTACACCATAACTTGCTACAGCTTATAATGGGCGCTTCAAACATTGGTAAAGCTCTCGCCTACTGAGTTTTAGATGTGTGGTTCAAATCCCACTGTCGGGTCATATTGTTTTAAAAATAATTTTGTTCTGTTTCAGTTGGTTTATATAACTTTTCCATTGCAATATTCCACTTATTCAGTTTAACGTCTACTTCCGTGAATATCTGTGTATTTTGATCATATAATCTTCTATTTCCATGACCAAATATGCTAAATAGCCTACTATACTTGTTGCGATATATGAAAAGTAAAAATGCTACCGGGACAGGTTCCACGTTGTTCCCGTCCACGTGAAGTTGGCGCCACTCTGTGGAATGTTTCGACAAGGAACCCTGCAGATGCGGATCGCGTTAACGGAACTGAAACACGACAGCGGACCGTATTTCGTGGACATCCGGACACCTCCAGCGCGTGGTATGGCCGGTGGCAGCTGTCGAGCGACGTGACAACTGCATCATCTGTCGCTAATTCGTATTTATGCGCGCCAAGACGACGCGTGGATCGCGCGGCTTCAGATGGAGACGAGGCGGAGATGACGACGATGACGTCAGTGAAAAGAGGATGCCGTCTCGGACAGTTGAGGTGTCTCGCCACGAGCTGCATATTAACTCAAATGCGCCAGCTATGATTCTAGCAGATAACCCCCGTGGAGACAACTCTTCCGGGACAACCCCCGTACCGAAAATACCCCCGGAGGTAACACCCCCGCCCCGACTCGGGGTCCTGACCCTAACCGACCCACGACGCGGGGTTCTAACCCTAACCCTAACCGACCCACGGGATGGGAATTATCTGAAAACTCGACGCTAACCCATATTCCTGACCCTAAGACTAACTAGTACACGATGGTCGGGGGAGGGGGTTACCTCCGGCTGTATTTTCGGTAGGGGGGTTATCTCCGGGGGGAGTTGTCTCCAGGGCGTTATCTCCGGTTACCGCCAGCTATAGGCCTACACGCGGGAGAGGTTCTATACTGCCGTGCGAAAATGTGTTGTGGTCTTGCCTTCTTGGGGGTCTTGCCCCATCGTTTGTGTATACAGTAGGCCTATGTAAATACGGTACGAACGTTGGGGTTAAATATTTGAGACCTGACCAAATTTTGGGGCTGTGCTACCCCGGCCGCCGGCCCCATCGTAGAAAAACTGCGGAGTTTTTAGCGTCAACACAGTCGTTGTATCTGCTATTTAGGTCAAGAAAATAAACTTCCCCCGACGCTTAACCCTTTAATGGGCACAGGGAATTACAGTGCACATCGAATAATATGAAGTTGGTACACTGGCCGTTGATATGTGGGCTGTTACATTTGGTACAGCGAGGAGGGGCCTGGGCGGGGCCCCAGCCCGCCCAGGCCCCTCCTCACTGTACCAAATGTAACAGCCTACCCATCAACGGCCAGTGTACCAACTTCATTATTCGATGTGCACTGTAATTCCCTGTGCCTATTAAAGGGTTCGAAAGTGTACAACAGTATGACAATGACATCAGAAGAAAAAAACATTTAGCTATCACTGATATTGAAATACCTCAGCATGCTCTTGTTGTTTTAAGTTTTATTTTTACGTGGTGTAGGACATTTTCCCCTTCCACCACCACCATCCGCTGATCTACAATATAAGGCGATCTACCGTTATCGTGTACAACATTGATAGCGGTTAGGGTCAGGAATATGGGTTAGTGTCAGTTTTCAGATAATTCCCGTCCCGTGGGTCGGTTAGGGTTAGGGTTAGGGCTATACTTATACTTACCGTTTTTTTATACACAGCGTCGGTGGATATTTACGCAAGGATCAGTTCCGCGAAACTCGGCGACAGCACAATAGCAGTGACGAAGATTTATCGGCGACAAATTGACTATAATGAAGCGGGCGCCGTCAAGCGAAGCGGTTAGTATGGAGCAGTCGATCCGCTCTAAGCTGATCGAATCGCATAAAGCACAGGTTTTGTGGCCGACGATCGGACAGTTGCCGTGCATAGACCAGTCGCATCTGGAAGACGACCGAGGAGCTGGAGAAGACTGAGCGTGCGACAGACAGGTGGTTTACGCGGCCTTTCGTCTCATTTAATTGGCAGCTGCTGACCGGCGCCGGACAGACGTGGCGACTCTACAAGACGTTAGCGCCGCTGACGTACATGTCACCGCGACCGGCCAGATGTTAGATTAACTTTATGACGCTGCGCTCCGCCGGGATCGACGATCTTGCCGTCATCGTCGTAGCCGCCATAGCCAGCCGTAAAGCAACCAGCGAGGAAGCATTTTCTATCACGGCGTGACGACACAAGTCGCTAAATGGAAAGCAGACATAAAGAAGACTGGAAACCACGGCGTAAATAGAGACCGGTTGCTTAACGGATTGCTTGATGTCCCTCAAGGACAGTTTCCAAGACTCGACTCCGTGCATCGCTGTTTAATTAACCATGGACGTCTGTATAATAGCATCTATTATACAGACGTCCACGAATTAACGCACGACCTGTTGCCAGCGCCTCTGAACTCACGACCGAAATCTGACTATTATTATTATTAAGCGCCTCACTTTACTTTAGTAAAAGAGGCGCTTATTGAGATAGGCTGTGTCGTGACGTCGTTGGTCGTTGGTCGTTGGTTGGTTGTCACCGCGTGCACTGTGGCCAAACGGTGCATCCTAGGCCTATAGTTACTATGGAACACTAATAGGAAACCCTACTCCAGAAATTCAATGGTACAACGTTCGACCCCCTGGGGTGACCCCTAACCGGGGAATGGGCTGAGGCGCTTTTTGTCAAATTACTTTGACCTCTTGTTATTATTATTATTACCGGCAGGCCTGCGCGAAGCGCAGCTATGCCGGTATTTTTTTCACTCAGTGGTCCAAAAACAGGTTTTTCGTCCCGCAGAGGCGACACGTTGCCCAGATAAACGTGAAATTTGGCACAGGGGAGTGCGTCCCCTTGCCAAATTTCACGTTTATCAGGGCCGAAATGTGGGAATACAGCCCCCAAAACTGGCAAAATTTGAAATTTTGGCCATAAATTTGCCCCTTAGGGGCGACTCGTTTGCAATATTTTTACGAAATTATCAGCGTTTGTACGCGTCTATAGGTAGCTTTTAAGTTTTTAGTTTGGTCGCTTTCGGGAGAAAATCAAACAAGTTATAAGGATTTTTCCGCGGTGGGGGCATTTTCCCACACATTTTCAGTAGCCCCTAGCGGCGAAACTGCTGATCGGATCAAAAAAAAGTTAGGAGGGTGCAAAAATGGGACGGACCTCCTCTATCATTATGGTGGGGATCGTGGGTCGCGTTCCGGCTGAAGACGAAAAAGTGTGATGTTTTTGTCTGTTTTTTTATCGTGCGTCAGCATACTGACGCGCGATATTGATATAGCAAATCTGTCTGTCCGTCTGTCCATCTGTCTGTCCGTCCGTTACGTTCCCGTATTGTATGAAAACGGCTTTACGTATTGTCATAGTTTTTTTCACTATACGGTAGCCCAGTCATTCTAGTTTTACCGACATTCAACATATTCACGAAATTCCGACTGCGTGGGCAATAAATACAGGTAGGGTATAAAAATTTCGCGATTTTGGACCAATAACTCGCTATATCTCGCAAATGATACAAGATTGCGTCATAGTTACTATGGAAGATGAATAGGAACGCATACGCGATCTATCAAATGATGCTATTTCTAGTGACCTTGAACGAACCCTAACTCTGTTTTCAAGGTCACACCACTCATTGACGCTAAATATCTTGCAAACGACTACAGATACGGCCAATTGGTATACACTAGCCGCTGATGGGTGGGCTGTTACATTTGGTACAGCGATGAGGGGACTGGGCGGGGCCCTTCCTCGCTGTACCAAATGTAGCAGCCCATCCATCAACGGCCAGTGTACCAACGTCATTATTATTTGATGTTGCACTATAATTGCCTCTGGACTCTAAAGGGTTAAGAACTGCACAGCCGATTGGTTGATTGGGCCCAGAGTTTGCAGAGCTGTCGACTGAAACAGATAGAACCACGGCAGCGCGGCGTACTTGGCTTCTTTTCTGGACTCCGCCATCTCGGATGCAGCGCCGGTTGAAGATGCTGACACGAAGCCTCTATATACGAGTCTGTCAGTGTAATAGCTACGGACGCAACGCACCGCACCGCACCGCAAACGTTTTCCGTTCGACGGAAACGTCGCAAAATAGTCGGTATAACGCAAAAGCTTGCGGCAGCCAGAACGGTGCTCTATTTTTCCGCAAGTCCGCATGTGCTTGCGGCGCGCCGGCGGAATTGCGGTGCGTTGCGTGGCGTAACGAAATACTTACGTAGTGATGGAAGCCACGTGTGATGCCCACGATTTGAGGCGAGCAAATACAATACGCTCGACACATCACGTCGATGCTGAGTGGACCGCCAGCTTCCAGTTTCCAGTTTCCAATGAGTGGCAGGGCTTGTGAGTTATCGCGTGTGCGTCGCAGCATTAACTAGGAGTGGATTAGCGTCGTGTACAAGTAGCGTGACTGTGTGTCTGTTATATACCTGCGGTCGACAGGCTTTAGCTCAGCTTCGCTGTCGGGATCCGGACATATTCCCCTGGACATGTTCCCCGGACATTCCCCCTCCCGGACAATTCCCCGTCCCTTTTTACATGGTGTAGGACATTTCCCGCTGCCCAGAACGAGAACGATAACGATAACGTGTGGATCACGGAGTTTTGCAGTCTCCGAACCACGCGTCTGCCACCGACTTTGCGTTCATCATCGACCACACTTGGACAGTTCCAGAGCAGACTAAAGATAACACTATTTCGCTTGGCCTATATATATATACGGGATGTGACTTGGCGCTTTCGTGACTGTTTAGGCCCTCGTTAGAATAGAGCCTTATAAGTGTTCTAACTTACTTACTTACTTACTTACTTACCACCACCATTCGCCCTGAAATAAGGATCAGGACCTACGAATAGAGAGGTTATGCCTACGTTTGGACGCATCAGTGACGTGTTTAAACCTAAACACTAGTCCTTTTAAGCAGGAGAGTAATGGGACGCGCTGTCACCTTGTGAGAGCCCGCTAGAATTTTGAGAAGTTGTATCATAGGCGGCACAAACTGTAGGCACGCAGGCGCGAGCCATAGGCACCTTCCTCCTTGTCTATAGCGCTCCCAGGCACCAGTGCGGAAGAAGAAAAGCGTCTTTAACGTTTGTCATGAAACGTAAAGAAATTTAACTATAAATTTATGTGTGATAGCCGTCAGACACAGTTTTACCTGAAAATGTGCCAAATTGAATTTGTTTGCTTACGGCACTCCCAGATCCATTAGCTGGATTTAAGGGGCGCTTCGCGGCGAGAGGGGAGGGACGGGAGGTGAAGGGGCGAGGAGAGGGGAAGACCGTGCATAGGTAGTTGATTTTTGGTTGTGCCGTTATGGGTTATATACTGCGGTAGCACTTAACTCGCGTAGAAAATGTCTATAGGCTATGCAGTTAGTATGACGGCCAGACGAAAATGTTTAGGGGAACTTATCATCCTTCTTTGCATGTATCAGACTTATCACGTTATATAATACCAGGGGCGTATCCAGAAGTATGGATTAGGGGGCAGCGTGAAGGGGGGTCTCGTCCCCCCTCCCTTAGGCTCCCCCTCCCCTCCCCTTCCCGTTCTTTCCCTTCTCACCCCCCTCCCCTTCCCTTGCTGTCCCCTCTCCTTCCCTTAGAAGTAGGCCCCCTTAATTTAGCTAGGGGATCTGGGGGAGCGCTGTAAGCTCCCCCAGCGGGGTCTGGGGGGGAGCCCCAGCCGAAATTGAATTTG
>Ga0209149_1001928_pt1 | contig 11168 bp, 5 predicted proteins | sample WorMetTyACAVOLI2_FD_187423 | JGI IMG/M metagenome (GOLD analysis project Ga0209149, IMG submission 187423) | Marine gutless worms symbiont microbial communities from Max Planck institute for Marine Microbiology, Germany - Olavius algarvensis... ...
AGAATGACCGTTCACATGATGCCGATGTCACTGGAAGAGTAAGAGCAATTTGGACGCACTTCAGAAGATTAGGAAAAGCCTCACCAGATACACGCGCACCGCTGCTGAGGATACGTAGGGGCTTACAGACGCGCGTGTCTGGTGAGGCGGGAGTGCGACAGTCGCAGTGTACAGCCGGCGAGATGCTGTGATGTCCCTCTCCACTTCACCGTAGAGACCATGCTCCATGGTAGAGACAGCAGCTGCACGTGTGGACTGTTTGCGTCTGCATGTCATACTCGTCCGACCTTCAGTAACATAGACCCGCTGAGGCATCATCAATTATAACCCGATTTAATATAGCCAATAATACGAAATGGGCTGAACTCTGTTTGGGGGGCTAACCATTAGTTTGGGGGGGGCTCAAGCCCCTCCAAGCCCATGCCTGGCTACGTCCCTGCGGCTGAAGCCGTTATTTATGGTAGGCAGTGCATAAAACGTATCGTTTTCATATGCTGTGAGCATGTTAACGGCGCCGGTTGTATTCATATGACGTGCGTGGTCGCTGAGTCGTGTCGGAGATCAGTGACACCACGCTATTTAGAGGCGGCTTTTGAGCGGCAAATTATAGTTATGGTCTATCGTGCTGAATTGATGGATGGTTTGCGTGAGTTATTCTTCTGTCGCTGACTGCCTTTAAGTAGACCTGGCCTATACCGCGTGCATGCACATTTAAAAAGGAATGTACATGTGTATACAAAACCGTGTTTATATGATATACGATCTGGATCAGTTATTCAGAGCAGCGTAGAGCGACAAAACCGTCTGGTAGTCGGGTGGCTGCAGTGTGCACTGCACAGTCGGTTTTCAGATGTGTACATACATAAATTATGCAGATCGTCAGTGCGTGCCAACGTGCGTTCTATTCCCTTCCTTCGTGCTTATTTGCATAATATCCTTTTGAGTTTGTGGTGTCTGCTATAGAATCTAGACCATAGAACGAGATTCGTGACTCGTGGATTGGATTTAAAATTCACGCGAGAAGCAGGTTAATAATAAGCTAGCGAAAATTGCCGATTATTACGCAGATTCAACAAGAAGTGTGGCCGCCTGGTTCGGCCGACACGGTATGCCCCCACCGGCCTCTAATGACACAGGTACAGCATTGGGCCAAGACGGCAAAGACTGATCACATGACCTTGCGACCTTGACCTTTAACCTTTTGACCTTGAAACTGGTATGCGAGTCGCGTCGAAGGTTGGGAACCTTCCTTCCGAATTTCGCTACGACGGACTGACGGACAGACGGACGGACAAAAGCAAGTTTAAGCAACGCTTATTGCCCCTTTCCTACGGGAGGGGCATAATAGCGGATTCGTGGGGAAGTCTGCTGAGTTCGCACAGAATTGTATTAATCCCTTCTGGGGAACAAGGCTAAGTGCATGTAGGCCTATAATAATATATAATAATATCCAAGACAATGTTTATGGTGCTGTCATCATGGAGCCATTGCGAGAGTTCACCCGGTTCATTTGATGATTGAGGATATGTAGGCTTTCTATAAGGATTTAGATAAATTCTTCTGTTGAAACGTTGAAAGAAAAGTTGCCTGTTGGCTATACTGCTAACCGTGCAGTGTCATAATTAGCTTGCGCTTTGTTAAACTGTTCCAGTCTTTGGGTCTTGACTGCACTGTTGTGTTGTTCAGAGTTTCGCGCACGCAGTGATGCTATTGTTCTACAGATTAACCCTTTAGACTTCAAAGGCAATTATAGTGCCACATCGAATAATACGAAGTTGATACGCTGGCCGTTGATGGGTGAGCTGTTACATTTGGTACAGCGAGGAGGGGCCTGGGCGGGCTGCGGCCTCGCTGTACCAAATGTAACAGCCCACCCATCAACGGCCAGTGTACCAATCACTGTAGTGCTATAATGATGGTCCGTCGCTCTGCGGTTTTAATGTGGCGATTAAATGGTTAACAACGTGAAGTGTTAGTAACTAGCGTTCAGTGGTTATTCTCCTACTGTAACAACAGCTGTTGTTACAGTAGGAGAATAAACCCTGACAGCAGTGACACGCCTGTTCTTAGCCCGCCACGTCTCCGCTGCAGTGACCGATCCAGAAATTCGGTGCGCGTAGAGAATAGATAACGCCCCCGCCTGGAGATGTTCCTCACGGACATTACCCCATAGTCGGCTAGGATCAGGAGTACGGGTTAGTGCCAGTTTTATTTTTTTTCTGGGGGTAATATCCGGGGGGATATTTCCGGGGGGTTATCTCATGAATCCAGAAATTGAGATTAGGAGGCGGAGGCACTAACAAATCTCCCGTTTCCTGTCCTCCCTTTACTCCTCTGTTCGCCCAACGACTAAGAGGAAGCGCCGTAATCTCTCCAACGGCTGCTGCGTGAGTTTTCTTGCATTTCAGCCTGTTTTAAGTTCACCGCTTGGTAGATTTTACGCAGCCATTAAATTACATAAGTGAATCACATGTGTGGCCAAGTGTTAGATATTACGATTTCACTCAGTTTCGTAACTTCTACGCTAGAAGGCGTTTGCGTTCCATAGGAATTGAGTCGGAAAATTTCCAGACCCTAACAGATGGGCGGTGCCGCTGTGCGAAAGTTGCGCACCTGGAACTTGGTGGTCATGCGATAGCGCCGTGATATCCGTTGGAGTTTAGCGATTACTGTCCAGATCCAGCGACGGTAGCGAAAGTGTTTGTTTTATTACTGGCTTTCAGCAAAACCAGCTGAACTAACAGCTGCCATCTTTCCGGCGTCCCGTTACCAACACGCTGCATTAGAGGCTAAGTTTATACACTGTATAGCCTGGTCCAATGCCCAAACGTGTTTAGGCTGCTACTGACATTTCGCTTTACTGTTCGCGTGTTAACCCTTTATCATTTTTTATTACGCCAGATGGCAGCACAAAAAACACAGCAGTACAAAATGAAAAATATACACAAGTACAGAAGAAAAAAATAAAAGAAAAGTGCAAAGTTTATAGTGCAAAGGGAATTGAAGTTCGTACACTGGCCGTTGATGGGTGGGATGTTACATTTGATACAGCAAAGAGGGGACGCCCAAGCGCCTCCTCGCTGTGCCAAATGTAGCAGCCCACCCATCGACGGCCAGTGTAGCAGTCACTATATTGCCGTATAACGGTCCGTTGCTTAGCGGTTTTAATGTGCCCGTTAAAGGGTTAAGCTCTATCATTGTTCACTATAGCTTCTTCTGTCGCCGGCGGTGAGGCGTGTTTGTGGGTGGTCGTCTCGTCCACGTATTCGCCGAGGAGTGAACGATTGCTATCACCGTTGTGTCTGTGTGTGGCCTTCGCAATACAAGCTAACATACCTGCTGTCACCAGCACGTGATGAATTACTCGATCCCGTTATTGCGTGGCCCGTGTCTATAGTTCTAGTTTTTTGTATGCGACAACATTATAAATGTGTGCGCCTGTGACGTATGTGACATGCCGACGTGTGTGGCCGTTGGATGCCATGAGCTATATAAAGCTATTTAATAATATTTTCACACGTTTTACGTAACTGTCGTGTGTCGTGGGCGTTCAGTCGTTATCTTAGAACAAGCCCCCCCCCCCCGCCGCTAACATAAATTTCACGGGGTGGGTGAAGTTTTTACGGGGGTTTGCTGTGAAGCACGGGGCGATGTTTGTTGTTGTTCACGGTCATCCTCGGGGTCGAAGAATGGGTATATGAAAAGCCCATGTAGGACTTCCTATTGGTCGTCACTCATCAGTAAAGATCATAGCTCTAAACTGCTTTGATTTGAGTAAACCGCGTTTTTATGTACGCGTTTCAGGCAACAGACGCGCAGACATACAGAGAAACAGATGGACAGCGTCGTCGCGTAAAGCCCCCACATTTGCGAGCGGCGGCTTAATAATCGTATGTTAGGCGTCCTTCGTACAGGCTCAGTATGCAGAAGGGGCGTAACTCTGTACCAAAAAAAGGTTGCGTTCCCATTGCAATATGTTTTTTTTCTCTTGATAGCCGTGTTACAATAGCCACGTCTGAAATTGGTGGTACATGTAGTGCGTCATTTTTGTAGGTTTAGCCACAGAAACGGCGCTTACAGTACGTAGCTGCGCCGTAGCCCATACGTATAGCATAAGTGTTAAGCACCGAAAGTTGGAAGGTTCCACTTCATAGTTTGTTCTTTCATTCAGACGTCAGCAACAATGCACCAGCGAGACGGTATACTGTGCGGAGACATGAGGCATGGACATCTAGATACTATTATATAGGAGTCCATGCATGAGGCGGTGCACGGACGAGATAAGCAGCCGGCCGACCGTCGTGTCTAAGTGCGGGTGACGAGGTGTAATTGTGCGCGTCTCGTACACTGCAAGTGTGAGCTGGCGCTGTATTCATGACGAGTGGCAGGGATAGAGTGCAAGCCGTTTGTTGCCGCGACGTGAGACGTACCCGTAGACAACGGCTGACAGCGTACCGCATGCTGCGCTGCACTCAAGGCTTTTTATCGCTGCGTGCATGCCTTCTTGTTAAGTTACGAGATTGCAGCTTATATTGCGATTCACAGTTCTGTCCTATAGTCTAATTCACATCTGTACGCTATATTGGTTGCTTTTATCTCTCTGTCACGCGGTTCTTACGAAGCTTTACTCAAGTCGTATTTTTAACGTTATTTATCGTATGTAAAATACGCACAAGGCGTAAGTAAATCAGAATGCAAAATGTACACTGTCTCAAAAAGGAAGCCACTTGATGTTTGATAATAACTTTGGCAAATGTGGACCGATGTTCAAAATTCTTTCGCATATTGATTCGTAGAAAAATTATGTATGTATACATCACAGATATTTCCACCTCCCTGCAGTATGTTGCTACACTACTTTGTGAAAGTCGAAAATCCAAAAAAATGTTACCAAATCATGAAAGTCGAAAATCCAAAAAATGTTACCAAATTTTCACGACAATTGACAAATTGATGATGATGATGATGATGATGAACCTGAAATTTAATGTGAGATCTTCTGTAACCTGCCACAAAAATATCACACTAATGATTTTACTTAAATATGTGTATAACACACGAAGTATAGTGTAGAAAGAACGAAGACGGTGCGAAGATAATCATGGTGAAAAAATCACTATGATGCAACAATGTTCAACTGAACAATTTTCAACTGTTGATTCGAGACGTCGTCTTCAAAATGTTAGTCAGTCACTCGATGTCAGCAATCTTGAGACAGTCTGTCTAACTACTGTTAAATGATAAGTCAAGTGTTCAAAGTGTCCGCAGGAACATGCCAACAATTTGTTGAGGATGATGTCAAAATTAGTAACATTTGGATTTTCGACTTTCACAAGATAGTGTAGCAACGTATTGCAGGTGCAGCTGTACATTTAATTGTACGCAGTAGTAGTTGAAGCCGAAGTAACTATAACAAAAGACTGCGCTCGACGTTTTGTACTGTTGAAGCTAACTACTGACAAACACGAAGCATCGAGCGGCCTGTCTGCGACAGCTCAGCTTCTTGTTCTAACATTGTGTGGTATAGTTGTAGGCCTGTTATTAACGGACTGGATGATGTAACTGGGTTTTTGGGGCCGTCTGCCAGTGAATGTGTACTTTCTTATAGGAACAGCTCCAGTTAATCCAGAGCACATCAGTCATGTATGCAGGTGAAATGAACTGATTATCTCTCATTACGACGGTCGAAGGCTATTTCTCGTCTTGCTGCATTAGCCGCACACATCCACATTATCGACGCCATGCTCCACTGCAGCGCTTCATATTGATCTGCACCGGGTTCACCTGCGATGCGTGCACGCCTAGTGGAGTCGCGCTTCCACGCCGGGCGGGGAGGGGAGGTAGGTGCAGCCAGCCGGCGGATGGCCACCGCAGCGACGCGCCCAGCTGCTGCCCAGTACTCCGTGTCGCAGAACGATTGCACTGCATAATTGTGAGTCAGTCACCTCACCTGGACACTGAGTTAGTACTGTGTCGGAAATAACGCCTGCAGCGTTATTGACTGATGTGCATCGGTGAACCGATAGTGCAGGTTGTCATGTGCTGGAAGACTGTCACAGGTGTAACATTGATTGGTCGACTGTCAAGGGGTCATCCATTGTTGTCGCAAATCGCAATCACAACAGAGCGATAATTAGTGCAGCTGCAGCAGCTGACAAGTGTAATACACACGTGTGTGTGTGTTCAGATGCTTAGTTACAGATAAAACAAGAAGCTCAGCTGTCGCAGAAAGGCCACGCAATGCTTCCTGTCACTAAACATTTTTTTCTGTCACTCAAGTTCGTTCAAGGTCATTCGAAATCGAGGTCAAGGTCACTGAAAATGGCGCCGATCGATAAATCATATACGACTTACTGTTGGTCTGCCATTGTATATAGCTCTATCTGTTACCGTTTTCAGGCAATTATGTTGACGAATATCGTGACCTTGAAGGCTACTTCAGGGTCACTCAAAGTCATTGACACAGCATCGCGCGGCAAAAAAAATACATGTACACTGTCGACGTGCCGTAAATCCTGCGCAGGCGCACTTGCCGAACTGAAAACTCCGTATAGGCTGACTTAGGCATAAAGAGTCGAAATCCCTAATCAGGCCAGTCTTCCCAGAAAATCCTCACGACAAAACCCCACTGCAGCGGTAATCGAGGATTTTCTTGGTGGATAGGATTAATCTGAGTAATCTACACTGTAAGTAAAAAAATGGAGACGCTTATACTTTTGTTTGTAACTTCGCCAAATATTGGTTATTTTCAAAATTCTTTTACTGACACGCAGCAGTAGATTTGCAAGAAATATTACAGATCTCACCAGACCTCATAACGCGTCGCTACACTACCTTGTGAACCGTTAATGTCAGAAAACTGCAACAGTCTGAAGCAGGAATTTTGGATAACGATAAATTTTAGCGAAAGTACTAAAGTAAGTGTTTACTGTTTTTATAAGTAATCAGGCTTAGAGACATCTGCGCCGTCACATCGTCAACAACGCTTTGTTGCATTGCGGCCCACACGTCAGACGCTGCATTAACTCTTTAGACTCCAAAGACAATTATAGTGCCACATCGAAAAATACGAAGTTGGTACACTGGCCGTTGATGGGTGGGCTGTTACATTTTGTACAGCGAGGAGGGGCCTGAGCGGGCTGGGGCCCCGCCCAGTCCCCTCCTCGCTGTACCAAATGTAACGGCCCACCAATCAACGGCCAGTGTACCAATCAGTCAGTCAGTCAGTAGAACGCTTGACCGGCCACGGGTCGTAGCGCCCTCCAAGACTTGCGGTCATGTGCGATCCTCCGGGCGTCGTTGGCGTTGTAATCACTGTATTGCTATATGATGGTCCGTTGCTCTGCCGTTTTAATCTGGCGATTAAAGGGTAAAATGCACGGCCTATTTTTACTCCGTATACTGGCTTCTGTATTATGCTTCAGATTTTGTAATCAGCTGGACTGAGGTTGGGGTAGGGGCATTTGGTAGCCACAAGTCTAGCGAAATGAATGCAGAGAATCACGTCCAAGAAGCCTAGGTTGCTTGCATAGTGCGCCCTGCCTTGTGCGTTGAGGCAGCAGAGGCAGTATATGTTGCTGAAGGATGGGAGAACTCGCCAGAGACCTGACATATATATTGCAGGCAGCAACTGTTGTGACAGAAGCACGTCATGTTAATAGGCTGCATTAACGCTGACTGTAGATGAACGTGAATATCAAATTGGCGTTGTCTGACACGCCAACTGACACCGTCAGCGACTGATTGAACGTCGTATTCATGTGTGAAGAAGGCGTTTTGAACATCTTCATTCACCATGAATGGTAGCAGAAATAAAAAAAGGGAAAAAATACAGACAGCAACCGAACAAACAGTGATGTGACCTAACTAACTCAACTAAAGTGTGTAACAAAATGACAATGAGATCAAAATGCAAACACGTTTAGCTAACACTGATATTGAAATAATTCAGCATGCTCGTGTTACACTTAAATTTCTTACAGAATTTGTTGCTTTTTGTCTCTAGCATTTCGGTTGGCAGGGGAAAGTTACAGAAGGAGCGACATTCATCTATGATGTCCTTGTTTGCTGTTCTAAATAATTTCATAAAAAATCTCATGACCACAAAGTCAAGGGAATGTAGATCGGCCTTGAGCAGGGAATAGCACTCAAGCCCATATAGGAGAATGGGCAGGCATTTGCTCTTCACTAACTGGAGAGTAACTTCTTCAGAGGCTATCCTCCCAACTTTGCCAAAGATAGCATTCACTGACCGGTTAAATGAACGTTTGGCATTCGTAACAGAACATCTGAACTGTCGGCCTTTGATTATACATGTACCCAAATATCGCATTTCGCTAACCCAAGGGAGGTTATGACCCTTCATGGTTGATATGCTGGCACATTTTACATCACATCTAGGGCCAATACGTATACAACATGATTTCTTGGTGTTGATACACATATCTTAACGAAACATCTTTCTTCTTGTCGTAGCTGGTGCGTGCAGTCGGTTATTCTGTGGTTTTTTACTGTAGCCACATTTTGATTATTTACTGCAACTCATTAACCCTTTAGAGTCCAGAGGCAATTATAGTGCCACATCAAATAATAGGCCTATGAAGTTGGTACACTGGCCGTTGATGGGTGGGCTGTTACATTTTGCACAGCGAGGAGTGGACTGGCCGGGGCCCCAGCCCGTCCAGGCCCCTCCTCGCTGTACCAAATGTAACAGCCCACCCATCAACGGCCAGTGTACCAATTACCGTATTGCTGTATAATGGTCCGTTACTCTGCGGTTTTAATGTGCCCATAAAGGGTTAAACAATAAAACTCTACTAGCTTTGGTTAATTTAGTTAAAATTTACCGACAACCAAGATACCTGTTTCAGATTGTTGCTGTTTTCTAACAATATTCAACTATTCAGCTATTTGGCCCATTCCAAGCCAAGTTCCCAGCAGGTCTCAGCCTCGTCCACGCAGAACTTGGTGTTCATACAAATACTCGAGTGAAACGTTTGTTCATAAACCAGATACAGACAATAATCACGCAACCTTCGCAAAGTTAGCATTGATGTTAACAGTTTCTAACATTAAAATTTAAGTAAGTAAGCAAGTAAGTAAAATATTTATATAGCGCCGAAGTATATCAAAGAATCCGAGCGCGTTGGAGGGTGGGTCGCTAGGGGTGGGATAACCTAACTGGAAAAAGTGAGTCTTGAGATGACGTTTAAAAGCAGGAAGTGACCCAAATTCGCGAGTGCGGGGAGACAGGCAGTTCCAGGTCTGTGTGCTGATTCTGTATGTACCACTCAAGCTTGAGGAGTGGATTGGAAGAGGGTGGAGGACGACAGCGCCGATTCACCACGTTGTGGGCCTGCAGCGCACGCTGGACTTGCTGAAGGCGGCTTGCAGTTGCTTGAGAGCAGTACATATAAGATAGTCTGATCCAGGCATGATGAAACAGGTGTCGACGCAACAGAGACAGCCGTGGCATCATCCAAGGATGAACTGATTTGCTTGAAAGAACGGATGTGATAAAAGCAGGACTTAGGTAATGCCGTAGAATAAAGTCACATTGTAAGCTTGCAATCAAACGTAACACTTACCGCGCGATGTTATGCATAGCGCGGTCTACGCTGTCGCAAGATGTCTGTCCGTCGGTCTGTCCGTCACACGCCGGTGTTCTATCGAAACGGCTGAACGCAGCCTGTCATTCAGCCTTTTCACCTTTGGGTAACCACATCGTTTTAGTTTTTCCATACGAAACGGTATGACAACACTCCGACGGGAACCTCCTTACGGTCGTCGAATGCAGGGGGTATGAAAATTTTTTTGGCCAATATAGCGCTTTATCTCTGAAATGATACAAGATAGAGCCAGTATATATGGAATGCGAATGACCTTGAGTAACTTAGCGAAATATTCAGTGACACGAAGTATATGCGCGGTCTCTGTGCGACAGCTGAGCTACTTGTTTTGACTCACGGTGTAGAGAGTCATAACGAGTGGTGGCTGACTGAAATGTGACAAAGATGTCTAACTAGTAGGTAGTTGTGCAACTGTTCGTCGAGTTAGTTGATGATGAATTGCACAGCGTCATGCATCGGTAAATTTGACGCAGCTCTGTCCACGCTGTGCGGCATATACATGTAGCCTACGCCCGTCTAGCTGTCGTTTCATAATATGATTGTCAGCGGTTGAGTGTGCCGACATGACGGCTGCTCCTCCCCCAGGTAGAGAACATGGCTACTTATACAGATCGGGCGTCATTGAGTCGATCGCTTAGCGTGACTGACGAGTCGTTAAAGTGCTGGTTCAACTGCGACAGTTTCACACGGTTTACGGTCAGTCAACAGTGAAATCTTATTAGGAAAGCCTAAGGCGTACAGCCACCAAATCAGTCGTCAGGCTGCAGTGGATAATGTCACTCCAGTCACACACTCAGTGCTTGTTGGCTGTCCTCGTGCTCTGTAAACTGCCTGTCAATTATGATTCGATAAGATGAACTCTGCTCAGCCTCAGATGCAGCGGAAGTTCGATCAGTAATTTTTGTAAACAGGATTTTGCTGTGAAATTGACAGAAGCGGAACTCCTGTGTAAGCTCTGACAGAGACGCTTGTAGCCACGATATTTTAGACATACCGCGGTTTTGCCTACAAACGTGTAATGAATTTGTTATTGTGATATTTGCATACTGTTCAATATATCTGAATATCTTCTTCTTCTTCTTAACTCATGGCCCTTGTGAGCCGTTGAGACCAGTGACGACCCTTCTCCACTCTTCTCTGTCTGCCGTCAGCCACACCACTTCCAGCAGTGGACGACCACACTAGTCCACGATATTATCCACCCACCTTCTTGGTGGTCTGCCTCTATGTCGGTCCCCATCCACCATGCCCAGCATGATTGCTTTTAATGCTTTTATAAGTCTCTTGTCTGGCATACGACATATGTGGCCAAATAACTGTAGCTTCATCTGCTTTATAATGTCCACGACCGTGAAATTCCTCTACACTTTGTCCCTGATGCTATTGTTGGTAATATTGAACATCTTTATTCACTACAAGTGGTAGCAGAAAGTTAAAAATACAAACAATTTAAACAAACAAACAAACACAATGTACAGTATGCAAACAAAGGATAACAACAAGTAATGTGACTTAGCTAACTTAACTAATGTGTACAAT
>Ga0209149_1001929_pt1 | contig 11167 bp, 5 predicted proteins | sample WorMetTyACAVOLI2_FD_187423 | JGI IMG/M metagenome (GOLD analysis project Ga0209149, IMG submission 187423) | Marine gutless worms symbiont microbial communities from Max Planck institute for Marine Microbiology, Germany - Olavius algarvensis... ...
CACGCACGTGCACTGTGGCCAAACGGTGCATCCTAGGCCTATAGTTACTATGGAACACTAATAGGAAACCCTATCCCAGGAATTCAATGGTACAACTTTCGACCCCCTGGGGTGACCCATAACCGGGGAATGGGCCCCCCGTGAGGCGCTTTTTGTCAAATTACTTTGACCTCTTGTTCAACTGGGTTACGTGCACCGGCTTAACTGGGTAAGTGGCCCACGCTTGCTAAGTACATACCGATGTGGTCTTCTGTACAGACTGTTAACACATTAAAACCACAGAGCAACGGACCATTATACAGCAATACAGTGATTGGTATGCTCTCCATTGATTGGGTGGGCAGTTACATTTGGTACAGTGAGGAGGGGCATGGGTGGCCCCGCCCAGTCCCCTCCTCACTGTACCAAGTTTAACAGCCCACCCATCGATGTCCAATGTACCAACTTCACATTATTCGATGTGGCACTGTAATTACCTTTGCACTCAAAAGGGTTTAGATCGGTGGTTTCAGCTGATGTGAGTTGTGTTACAGTGCATCAGCGTCACAACACAGCATCGCTACTGGACCGACAGGCAAGCAAGCCGCTGGCAAAGCTGACGAGCCTACAGCTGGCGAGTCAGTGGTACTACTCGCGGATGCCGACCTGCTGGAACTGCCGCTCGAGGCCGTGGCATCACTGCGGGCGGAGGTCATAGATTCAGTCAGTCGAGACATCTCGCTGCAGCTGCTGTATCATCGGCTCACTACAACGCCACCTGGTGAGTGCCGGGTAAAGTTTGTTGCATCGGTTTTTGACTACATCGTCTTTATTTTCCACATCTCAGTTCAGTTTAACAGGATTTCTTACGAATGAAGAGTTGTGATGGCACACGATCAAGCTCTTAAGATATGTTTTATGCCATTCATGAAAATGTTTTATGCACACCAGTTGAAAACTTGATAAATCCATGAACTGTAAAAAGTGTGTTTATTGTGTATCAGTGTTCTATTTCACAACACACTTTGCTTTTTATTACATTTCTACTTGGTAATGTTTTAGTTTACGAATCATCTGCACTGTGAGTCAAAAAACATGCCACGCATAGGTTTAGGCATAACTTTGGCAAATGTTAACCGATTTTCAAAATTCTTTCCGTTAGGCTCAGCAATAATGCTGGAAAAAATACTCGGAGAGTAATGTAGACTTTTTGCTTCACTGATGAGAATTCATGGTAGTTATGCCCAAAAATCCCGCAGAATGATCGTGTCTATGTGCCTGATGCATCAAGTTAGAAACAGGTTGCACTAGAGTGTCTGCTATGGACACGTTCAACTTTAGCTATTGAATTGATGGTGTCCTCGTTATGTCCAAGTTGGAGAAAACAGACCTGTTATTTGTCAGTCGTGGAGTGAAGACCAGTGGCGCATAGTACCAGATGAAAGTTCATGACATTGAGGAACTGAAGCAGCATATGACTGATGTCTGGCATGCAACTAACTCAATGAATGAGTAGCACAAATGTCTCTGTGCATGTAGTCGTGTCAAAGGAAGACATTTTGAGCATTTATGTCGACTCAAGAGCACATACACATGCTAACTTTTGGTTTCTTGATTTTGTGAACATTAAAAGTAAATCAGTGTTATGTGCTATTTGACAAGGTAGTGTGGCGATGCACTGAAGGTGCGGCGGGAAATATAACAAGTGTCTAGCGACAAACTTATTGTTGAGTCCAAAAGTCAAAGCATTTTGAAAATAAGTCAACATTTGCAAAACTTTCACCTCAGACTAGAGTGGCATGTTTTTTTTGACTCACAGTGTGTTTTGTGAAGCATCTGTTTCAGTTGTGCTTACATTAGCAGGATATGTTTGTTTCGTTTTTCTTCCACAGATAACGCAGGTGTATCAAGAATCACGGGAGGCCAGCCAGACACAACAAAGAAAGCTGGTGACAAGGGTAAAGCGGTATGTCATATGGCTCGAAAATTTATATGCTTTCACTCGATCAATTAATCAGTCAATGTTAAGTTTTTATCATGGCTAAAACAGTAGATCATCAGAAAATGCTAATGGAAAAGATCACTCAAATAGGAACGTTTTCAGTTATGTTGGAATGAGCACAGAATATAACATATGTAGTATATATAACGTCAGTTGTATACTACATTGTTGGGGCATATTTCTCTGTGTTGACCTCTATGCAGAGTGGTTGGCAGCATTAGTGGCTGAAATTAGTTTGACTGGAAAACGAGAGTGGTCTGACAAGACTGACTTGTTGCCATTTTGCAGTACGGTAATGCTAAAATATTCGGTCGTTTCAGTGTCCGATGTTGTTCAGTTATACACGTGCAGATGTTTCGTGGATATTATTACTTAGACTGATTGTACAGTTGAAGGCAGAGGTGTGCATGACAAACTGTTGTCAGACCAAGAGTGGTAGTCACCAGCAAGTGAGACACGTAAGTTTTAATACAACCGCAGAGGAACAGACCATTATACAGCAATACGATAGTTGGCGGCCCCTCCTCACTTTACCAAATGTAACAGCCCACCCATCAACAGCCAGTGTACCAACTTCTTACTATTCCATGTGGCACTAGAATTACCTGTGCCCATTAAACGGTTAAGTACTGCAACTTTTCTATTTCTGTGATCGCAGGCAACACTTGACAGACGTCTGCCGACCGGCTGCCAGTCTGTCGACACACATTCATTCAAATGTATCCTTTGTGTTGATGTTTAACATTTTCCCCAGCAGTTGTTGGACATTTTATCTCACACACGATGAATACCGTACATAGATTCTGCTGATGTTGTGTGGAAGTCATCGAATGTGATGTTTGTATGATTCAGCTTTGTAGCAGTACTAATACGTAGATGGATGATTAAATAACTAGATGATTGCTGGTATTTATTATGCGGTGCATTGACCATTATGATCTAGTATTTTGCTGTGTTTACTAATACTTTTTTTGTTTGGAGCACGGTGTAGTGGTTATGGGTTACATTTGCAGTCAATAGGTCCCAACCATTCATCACCCTGTTTACATTTTTGTTCAATTCCTGAACGAAGTACAGATATTGTCGACCCATTCTTGGATGGTTGTCCTCTTGGTTTGTACTGCTCTGCACTAAATTTTCCAACTTTTATCTTTATAGATTTTCTGTTTTTTTACTCATCATGTATAAATGTATCACAATGTCATAACTTTTGCAATGTAATAGGTTATGATGGTATGGTAGCGTGCTACAAAAGGATGACAGTCAAGAAATGTATGGATTTTATTGTTGAAGATTGGTGGACTAAAGGAACATGGAAGGAAGTGGTTGATGTGGATATGATTTCAGTCTTTCAGTCCGATTGGCTCTCTCGTTAACTTTAAAGGCTGTCATTGCAACTTGTTCGTACTCATTCAACAAAACGTCTTTTTAGTTCTGTTATTTATTTTTACGTTATTATTTTCCTACTGGTTGTTGTCTAGAGTAAGTGAACAGTTATATAAAAAAACTACCTATACAGAACGTTTAGCTGTAGCTAAGATCAGCCAAGCATACTACGACCAGCAAAATATCCACTTGAGTCTATTTATAGACTACCAAATTACCAAGTGGAAGGCATCCACAGCCAGGTCGTGTCAGGCATATGCCTGCTGCATATATTGTGGCATATAACTTGAGCCCTTGCGGATAAGAATGGACCATGTCATACTGGCAAAAGGCAGATGTGGTCCGTTATTATTCTCAGTGGCTCAGTTGTAGATCTATTATTAAAACTTCCAACCACTGATAGAGTGAGTGAGTAAAAAGTAGTAGCATGGGGCACATATGACCGGGCAAAGTCAAGTTTCCTTAAAAAAAATTTTGGAAACCATTGCAAATATTTTTGCAATCTTTTTTACAACAAACCCAGGTCCCTGGCCTACTAGCTGATATATTTTCCGAAAAAATCAGCCAATTGGATACAGCTCATGTGCATCGCAGACAAATGGAAAAGCAGTCTCGGCAGTCGAAACCATATGCTGTGTTCATTTGAAGTAAGTTGAGTTTGAATCTAGTCAGCAAAGTGAATTGCTGTGTTGTCACAGAGTCTGCAAAGCCAGTGTCAGTGTTTCAGAAGCTGCTGGATGATTATGGTCAGCAGTTTGCATCCAGATGGATCGGCATCATGGGTGATAATCACATTCCGAGGTTAACTCTATGCTGTTGTTTTGTTCTACGACTTCAGTGTTGCATATTCATCACATCATATGTGATGATAGTGATGCATCTGTTGATGTTTTTTTGTATTTTGTATTCTTGTAGCTTTTTACCTCCGTCTGTTTGTCTCTTAGCAAGGTTACTCAAAAACGCATGCATGGATTTGGATGAAATGTTGCGTGTCGACAGATGTCAGGACATGGACAAACTGATTAACTTTTGAGCCCGATCCGGATCATAGTCCAGATGCCAGAACCGGATTGCTTTCTCCTATATCGTATAGGCTATGGAACTTTGCAGCCTTTCCTAGGCTGCCAGCGAGCTGCGGTGCTGCGCGTAATTTCATGTCGGGAAAATCGCACGTATACGTATTGATGGCGCGCCGCTAGAGCAAACCGTGGTTTTAAAATGGTTTTATTCACTGAGCTGTCAGAAGAACTTTGTCGGAGGTAAATGCGCTCTACCAAGTGCCCTTCTAGTCTTTTTCCTTGTTTTTCATTAATATTTTTGGTCACGTTTCGTAGACCAAGCTAGCTGTCCGTCAGCTTTTGATCGTAGCTAATGCGGTCAGTTTTGTATCACGTCATTTGATTAGCTTTCACTTCATATTCATATATTCACAATTGACATTGTCATGGTAAAAGAGTTGACCGTGATAGTCCTTGCTGAAAAAAGGACTAGCATGAAATTTGTGTTCAGTTGTTCTGTAACCTGATCAGTCATGAATCTCTGCTGACTCGACTGCTCACGTTTTCTGATAACTTGTGCTTTGGAAGAGTCATCGTTTAACTTGCAAATATGAGGTGAGACCATATAGCATCACTTCCAAATGAGACTCAATCGAAGCCTCATAGTCACGTCTCCACAGTCGTCATCATATCTGGTCCAGTTACTTGTTTCCAGGCGGAGACCAAGAGAACGTGTCCAGCTGTGGTCAGAAATGACACATCACTCTCATCGCAGTAAGTAAGTAAGTAAATAAGTAAGAGTATTTATAAGGCGCAATAATGCCTGATGTGCTGGAGTTTCATCAGTGAATCGTGCATTTATTGAACGGTGACAAAACGTTGCACGTAGTAAATAAAATTTAAAGCTGCAATTAGTAGAATATAAAGTAAAATAAATACCGTAAAATCTCGAATACAATGTGCACAATTTTGACCTAAAAATGCATGTCTGAGGAAGGGGTTCATATTATGTATGTGTTATAAATTTATCGAAAAATTTCAATCTCGTCTTCATTAGTCATGCGTGAACTGCTCATTCTGGTGATGAAATGTTTCAGTGGCGACAAGCTCGTGCGTGTTGTGACATCTGTTATGCAAATTCAGTCTTGTGTCTGAATCCTCGGAACGTGTCGGCGTTGCATACTCTCAGCATCATGCAGGTCTCATGGTATAGTAATTAAAACATCGTGTACGTAAATATTATTTGCTGAATGTTTCAGTGTTGGCGAGTATGAACTACATCTGCTGGAGAGTGGTGCATTCATATTCTATGGAACTGAACGATTTCTTGACTACCTGCCACCACACAAGCTGGCGTCCATGAATCTGCCGAGTGAGTGTCTGACGCTGTTGCAGAGATAGTCTAGGTTTTTGTGTCATTCGACAGGGAATTTCGTCTACAGGGTGCGCCAGAAAAGTAGCTGTTGCTAATAGTGGATCAACGGTTTAAGATAAGTTTATAGTATTTTGTGTGACTGTCAAACATTTATACTGATTTATGTTTGCCAAATTATTATGTGGCTGCGCACAGCTACATAAATACAAGTGCTGCAGCCTAAAGATTTTTGAGCACTTTGTTGCATTTACGAGAAAATTCTCTTTTAATTTGTAACAGAAACCTGGTACCAGCTTAAGACAGTAGTAATGTGACTCTGACATAATTCTTGTGTTCATTCATTTGCATTCATTTGCAAGCAATAAAGTAATTATTAATTTTTGCCACAATTGTTATCATTTGTCATCGTATCAAAGAACACACAAAGATCCAGTTTGCCACAGGGTCCAGTTAACAAGACTGTTCTGAGTTTATGAACAAAGTTGATGCAGTGTGTAAAGGCCGACAAAGTACACTTTGAAACGCTATAGGTGCTGATAACTGTGGTGCTTCGCGGTTCTAGTGACACTGACACTCTGTTCGTTGTTATTAGTTGAGGTGGTTTTTGTTAGATAACTCGGTACACTACTGTGTCTTATTGCGCCACTCAGATTTTGTTTGTACTAATGTACGTTGCATATGTCTTGTTTGACTTTTCTGAGAAATAAACATGGATGGGTGTCATGCGTAAAGCACCAAATTTTGTCTGTTTTGTGGATATTAAAACAAAACTAGCACAACACTGGACAAACCCAATTACCTAGTACTTTCCTTTTCACATTGTGTCAGAAATGCCAAGTCTGAAATATACATTAGATGTATTACCTCGCCCTCGGAATAGCCAGCTACGTGTTTGGTCGCCTGTTTGTTAAGGTGTTTAGTAGTATGTTGTGATGCTTATTGCCATTACAACAGTATAAGAAAATGGTTGTGGCCACCGTTAAAGAAACTTTCGGGATAGAATGACAATGGTAAAGGTTTTAGTTAAAGCATTCCAGTTTGGAAAAAAATATTTCAAGTCAATTTGCATAAATGAATCAAATTTCCGATTTGATTCACCATAGTCTTGCATCAAAGGCATTCAAAATTTTGAACATTCAAAGAGTTGCAAAGAATGAGTACTGACTACTGAGCACCAGTGATCACTGAGTAGTGAGTGCTACTAATCTATTGTATCAGTTGCAGTCGTGTATAATCCACTCCATCATCATAAGATATTGACTTTGCTCTCAGATATAACAACCGAGCGGAAAAAGTCGAAGAACCAATTTTTCCCAACAACAAAATGAATTGGCAAATCAGAGTGCACTGCTGTGTCCCAATAAATGTGACCACGTCTTCGACGGTAAGTTGAACTACAACTGTCCATTTGCAAAAATTGTTGGCACACTTATTCCTAACACTACACGACATCGATGGATGTTTTCATTTTCCCACCTTACCTATTTTGTGCAGCTACTTTACTTTGGGAAACTGTCAAGACAGCTACTTTACCTTGGGAAACTGTCGAGACCAAAATGTCGTGAATTTAGCCTTAAATTTCCAATTTTCCCAATGATACAGTACTAGGATATCAAATGCAAACTGTCACTATATTATTTACTTACTTATTACTCTTATGCAAACTTTCATTGAAAGAACTTAACTGTAAATTCAGTGTTGTTTAACTTCATTTACCTTTTCTTAAAACAAGATGCTGCTTAGAGCTAAATTTGTAAATTCTTGTTATGTGATTTCCAAGGTAGTGTTGACGCAGTAACATAGGTGAGGTGGGAAAATAAAAACACATGTCAATCATCTATAGTATAAGTAATAAATGTGCCCAAAAAATTTTTGTAAATAGACAGTTCTAGTTCAGCTTATTGTCAAAGATGTCACATGTTTTTATTGGGACACAGTGTAGTATTGCTCTCACGCTATGGTGATTGGGGATGGCAACAGATGGAGTTGGGCATAGTGCAAGGTTTGCTGTGGCTGGCACCAGTTGTTTGATGTTTTTGTGTGTAAAAACACTGTCCAAATGTGGATTCTTTATGCAAGACATACAATTAAAAAACTAAATTGTGGAGTATTATATGTGACAGTTTGGTAAAAACAGTTGATGTGCACTGATACATTCAACAGTAACTGGCGTACGTTGTTTAAGCTTGTTTCATCTATTATTGCCACGTGGTTGGTTGCAGACTGCCAGCTGGCAATCATTATGGATCTGGCACAGACAAATACAAGCAACAGTCGCCAGGCAAAGCTTGATGTCCTAAAACCGTGAGTTGCTTTGTTAACACAGTGTTTGTCAGCACTGTATCACTGTATCAGCCATAGTCCTGTACTTGTTTTAAACATTTAACCTTTTATCACCGTGGCAGTATTCCGCACTCATGGCATTATCATTGACAAATGATAATCAGCGAGTTTGTCACCTTGTTGACACCGAGTCTGATGCACAGCCTACTGAACCTTAATTACAAGTGAATTACAGGTGCTGGAACTACAGGCAGGCCAGGCTCCCTTACTTGTTCTGTTGGCCTCAACTTTGTTGACAGCAGCAGGGAGCCACTTTTATGCCTCCTTACTTTCTTGGAAATTTCACCACTTGGCACTCAGCTATTTAACCCTTCAACCGTTAGAACGTCACATACTTTGTAAGTTTTATAATCCATGTCATAAATCTCATCAGACTTAAAGGATCTAATTGTGAAAGCTGTGGGCTACTCTAACAATGGATACGGCTTGTTTATCATAATCAGATACTGAAATTTACTGTATGTCTGTACTGAATGCACAAGTACTTCATGCAGTTGTAAATGTGCAACAGAAATATATACAAGTGTGATGGCTGTTTGGTTATCAGAGAGAGGCTGTTGTCTGTTGAGAGGCCAGTGGAGACAGCACTACTAGCGAGCCTAGCTGGCATCAAGTGCTTCTTCGGCAACCAGTGGCACTGCCGACTCAAAGACAATGCCAATAAACTATCCACCGTCTTGCAAGGTTCTCGTTTTGTTCATTTTATTTAACTTGTTGTCAACAATTTTTCGTATGTATTTTAATGCATTATTTAGCTGCAATTAAAAATATCTAGGTGTACTGTGGTTTTGGTTTTATGACATTTTAACAAACACGGCCTCTCGTTACAGGTGCTTTGTGCTTCCATTGTGAATGCCAAGTTGGTATTCAAAGTAAACAGAAAATTGTCGACTAATGGGCTACGTAATGTACCACTGCTTTGATAGTATCGCAGCAGTATATTCATTAGAAATAACCTCAGTTACAGTTGGCAGTCTACATATAAATGTAAGATTCAACAGTTTGTAGTTAATGGAGAAGATTAACAAAGGGTAAACAGGCCAATTAGGACGACTGTGGATATGCTGTACGACAAGACGTGACAAAAATTTAATTGAACATGCTGGCTTTCTCAACATGTCCTGTTATCGTTGCTCCAGTGATAGCCAGCAAGGTATGCAGTTTTGTTTGCATCTGTCTGTTGTTTGTTACCATTTCAACAGTGTGAGAAAAGAGCTGTCATTAAGAAACTTTAAGGACAGATCAGCAATGATATTGGAATCATGCTGTCAAATTCTTCTGGTGGCAGCACCCTGCAGTGCAGCACTGGACGACATTTGCCATGCTTAACACTTGTTACTATTACTGTTCCGACTCCAGCATGTTGCTGCACAGTAAAGGTTTATATATTGTCAGTGTCACATGGTGTATGTGTGCATGCATGCATGTCTTCTAGATCTGCTCGAGAAAGGCAAAACTACTGGTCAGGCTGCAAGGTTGCTGTACGAACCACCTCGGCGAGAAAAGCTCGAACTTGAAGCAGCCAAGGCAAAGCAGGCCGAGGAGCTGAGCAAGACTAGCAAGAAGACTGGCGGCAAGGTCAAAGATGACAAAACAGCCAAGATGGGTAATAAAGCTAGGGTGCCAGAACCAGTCCAAAGCCCAGGCATCAATGAGGAGGAAGAGGAAGAAATGGATGAAGTTGAGGTGCCAAGCAGATACTGGTACAGTCTCGTCTGCTATGGACTACCAAACCTCGTTATTGTGACACAGCCTGGTAAAAACTAACGGTGTGTGACGGATCAAAAAAGGCACAGCAAACTGCAGCACAGTACATACGATTACTGATCGTTTAATGATTGACAAATAAAATGAATAGTGCCTTACAGTGTACTGTATTATAAATCTGCTTTATATCCGATCATTTCGTTCTGTGAGCAGTAAGACAGAGAAGCTTATATTCAACTGATTCATCAATTTCAAGCCAGTGTAGAGACTGAAGAGTACGAGTGATAGGAAAGAATATCTGGGCCTTAACAACAGCAAGATTAAGTGAGTTCCATTCTGTTGCAGTGACCTAATTTATTTTCACAACATATACGCCAACATTATTTAACAGGCATGATTTAAAATGGCACTTTAAATCATGCATTCATAATATCTCGTGCAGTTCGTACACACATAATATCTCCTGCAGTTTGTGCATACATTATATTTCCTAATTCTGTCCTAGAATCAGTAAACAAACAAACATTTCGATAGCTTAGGCGTAGGCAGCTTCAGCCACTACCACGTGACGACAGATGTTTACATTAAGGACTCTAGGTTTTTTTAGACCAACACTCGTACCTTAGGACCTATGGGAATACCCTTGCGAGGCCCTTCAAATGAGACCAGGGTGGGTAAGAACAGCAAAAAATGGAGAAATTCGACCAATAAATCGTTATATCTCTGAAATTATAGAAGACACACACAGAGAAGACACACACAGTTACAATGGAAGACTAGTAGCAAAACGCTTCTAAGCTTTCGCTTGGTACCAGTTTCCACAACCTTCAATTGTTTGTATCAAATATACAGCATATATAATGTACGAAGTCAATTACAATATGTGAGCAATTATTCCTACTGTCGTATTTCACCGGAAGAACTGTTATATGACCCTGAGCATGACCTACTAGTGATTGCTAAGTTTGTTGCTACAAATAAGTTTAATAGATTTACAGTTAATGAGCTTCAGAAAATAACTAATGCATCATTTGCTTATCAGTGATAAAAACTAAAAAGCTGAAAAAACAACAGCTTTGCATCTGTGAGCATCACATAAGCTGCCATCTGACTTGAAGACATCTCTGACTACACTACATGCAACATACTTGTAGCAAAAGTCGGTTCCATGCTAAATTCACGAGCTACTTTATCATTGAGAAATAATGTGCTAATAAAGACTGTATTTATGCACAACAATAAGGCCACAAATTTCCCAAAATCGGCATGTTGCAAAATTTGAAACAGGTGACAGCATAGCAAATTGCTTTATATACCAGCATTCAGTAGGCGATTTACACGAACGTGGTGTATCGGCGTAAGTTCCTCTGTTCATTG
>Ga0209149_1001930_pt1 | contig 11158 bp, 7 predicted proteins | sample WorMetTyACAVOLI2_FD_187423 | JGI IMG/M metagenome (GOLD analysis project Ga0209149, IMG submission 187423) | Marine gutless worms symbiont microbial communities from Max Planck institute for Marine Microbiology, Germany - Olavius algarvensis... ...
AGTAAAGTCGTTTGACAGGCGCGGTGTCAGTTGTAAGAACGCTCGAACAGTTCAGTTTTCAGGCGGCGTCGAAAAATGTCCAGTGACTCAGAAGACTGCACTGCCGTTGGCAAACTGTTCCACACACAAGCTGCAGTTGAACTGAACGCACGGCCACCGATGGTCACGTGTTCGGTGCGAGGAACATCGAGCATGACCAACGACGACCGACGAGCGTAGACACTGCCGGTAATGCACCAACGTTGGTCGCCTGTTGGAGCTGGGCGGTGAGGTAACGCGGCGCCATGTTATCTTATAAGTTATCTTCGCCAGCGATGACTTACACTAAATTTACGTAACGCTACGCTGCGTTATCATAACACACTATTAACAAGATTAATGATCGACAGCTATTCGGTGTAAGTCAGATGTTATTGCGTATTATAGAACTTTTTGTCAGTAATTGACGACGTCATTTTGTCATTGTTTTGTTTGCGTTTTGTGTTTCTTTGTTTTGCACTGTTTTAAGTTTAACCTTGGACGAATTTAACTATTTTTCTGCAGTCACTTGACGAATCAAGATAGACCCGTTTTCTATGTCACTTGGCAGTGATGCGATACGATAACGGTATCATCTTCTAGTTTCGGTTTCGATTGATGACCTCTGTTTCTCGGTCTTCCGACCGCCTCTGTATCTTTGGTCTTCATACTGCTGTTTATATTTACTTTTTTATTACATTCTTTGCTTTACCTTTTCGTGAGCTGAGCCTGGTGGGATTGATCTTTTACCTGGTTGACTAGCCATTGTCCTTCAGTGCTATGACACTGTCGGTTACGTTCTGTGACACGTAAAATCGTCTCCGAAATGACCTATAATGTGTCGAGTGGGACGTTAACCCATACTATTCTACTATACTACAATGTGTCCCAAAAACGTCACCCTTTTTATTTTTTGAATAACTCAGTTATAAATTATCCGATTTCAACAATTTTTGGTGCACAGAATCCTGAGGAAACTTGCGACTAGTCGGCTATAAATTTGCCCACTTCACCTGAAAAGTGTCATTGTACTACCTTGTGAAATTCAAGACTAATCAAATGTTATACTGATTTCTTGGAAAAAAGTGGGTGGCTCTGAAAACGGCCGGTTGTTGGGTGGCTCTGAAAAGAACCGATAGCTGAATGGTATGGAAAACAATGGTCTCGCAGACAACGTCACAGGGGCTGTTCGAAACAACCACCGTTATAACTTTGGCTCATTGTGACAGCTGGAATCAGTTTTATCAACTAATAACTTGAATAGTCAAGAAGCGCTTATGATTAATGTGATCGAAAAATGATTTTTGTTTGCATTTCACTAGGTAGTGCGGTGACGCTTTTCAGGTGAAGTGGACAAATTTATAGTCGGCTAGTGTCAAGTTTCGCAGGAGTCCACGTACTAAAAATTATTGAAATCGGTTTATTTTTGACCGAGTTATTCCAAAAATAAAAAGGGTGACGTTATTGGGACACAGTGTATATATACTGTGCTGACATGCCGTCTCTGATGGCATCGATGGTGGAATGAAGAGTCGATTTGTGTTCGTTGGTCTGGTTGTTTTGAACAGTGACGTGATGTGACGTCGTTGAATGTGCACTTCACTCGCGCTAGTTTATTTATTGTAGTGATAGCTTCGGAGTTTCCACGCGTGAATTGTTTTGATTATTTATTAAAAGTGTTCCAGTGTTCCCGCCTGTGTTGTCTTGACGTCTTTCGATGACTGTAGGCCTACAGGGAGCGACAAAAAGTAACCTCCTAAGGAATTTTGCTTATTACGATACGATGCGCAAGTATTTAACGTGCAGTCAAAAAACTGACGGATAGCCAGCTTAGTCTGCCACACGGGTTCAGAAACTAAAAAGAAATAATGATAAGAAAATAAAACCAATGAGCATAATAAGTCCGAAAAGCGGTCTAAGTTCGAGAAGGTAGTCCAGAGGTACCAGAAAGTACCAGAAGTCTGTCGTGGGAAAGACTTGTGAAAAAGAGGTTTTGAGCAGAGAGTGAAAAGATTCAAATTCTTCGACAACTATACAGATAGCTATCGAATGACATTTCGCATGTTAATTACGCAGTTACATTTATGCAACTGTGCTAAATGTTGTAAAACTGCTTTAAATACGACAACTCGACAGTTTCGAAAGTTATAAAAAGTTGCCTCAAACTAATAGCCTAATAACAGTGAAGAAAGCGGATAATTTTACTTTCAGCTCAGTCTATCGCCGAGTCCTAAATTCCGATTGAGACCGACAAAACTTCGCACTGAGCGATCGCTGAGGCCAAAGTTAATATGAACTCGCCGGTTGATTTTCTATGCACGAGATCGGTTAATCCGTCAGATATTAAGTTTCGCTAATAAGCGAAAATCACTTCAATTTTGCGTTAATCCAAAAAGTAATCAAACAAACACGACGATGCAGCCAATTAAATTTCAAACCTATCATACAAAATTTTTCATAAATGCCCATACCAATAATAATACGGTACGTCCAATACGTCTGCCAAACGTCACTGTTTCAAGCGAAGGATTCTCCGGTGTCACGTGACCATAGCAACTCTAATTGCTATTGGCTGTTTATTTTTATGCTAAAAATAGTTAAGAAAAACTTAGGAATCCCTAAGAAAATGTTCTGAGAATTGACTTAAGAATGTTCTTAAGTATTTCTAAGGACTTCTTAACTCCTTGACTTAGGAAAAACTTAGGCAAGACTTAAGAAAAACTTAAGAAAATCTTAGGAACTTTTGAGAATCGGGTGATCAACGAGTAGTTAATGAGATTACGCTCAGCGAAATCGGTTAATTAATCTCTGCTTTGGACTAAGACCGAAAATGTGCCTTCAGGTTTAGCTTTGATGTCAGCCTGTGATCGCATCGAAAGACTGCGCCAAAGAGTGAAATAATGGCCCAGTGTCAGTACCACAAGAAGTAAGAAGCACCGCAACTATGAACACTTTTAGAGTTAAAGTAAATTTTCATAGTGTTGCCAGGTTTTCACGTACTCCGTCAATCTTTCTAAAACTCACCACAACCTTGTTGATTAGAAATGTGGCAAATCAACAACTGCGCTGTTCGACATTACGATAAAATTACGACAACAATTCTAATAAAAAGTAATTATTGTTGTTTGTACATACATTACCAAAAACATTAAGTCACGGTTTTGTTTTTCGAAATGAAAGACAATTTCCTCGTAACTCCACATAAGTTTAAAAATCTCCAGGTTACAGCATTTCGTTATACGTAGGCTCCTAGTTTTTGCATTAGTATTCGTAGCCAAATAAGGTATTGCGAATCTGTGTCAATATAGCCGAAATATTCAACAGTGATACAAAATACTACAAATTACCTTGAGCATTTGATGTGTTATTGATCGTAGGGGGTTACTTTTCTGGCGCGCCCTGTATACACTGTAATGAGCCATAACAGGGTGCCACTTTAATTTTAAATATTTCTACTGATAACTTTGGCAAATGTAGACGACTGTTAATAATTTTATTCACTGTTGCATTCAGAAATTAACTGAAATGAAGCTGGAATTCCTCAAAGTTAACACATATTAAGCCAAACACTGCTTTATAACAAAAAATGAATTTAAGTTCTGTTTAAGAAGGTACATCAATCGATCCATGTCAACGCAAGTGTTTTGTAAATTCTCTTTAGTCATTGCACTTTTTCGGTTACATCCACATCTCGCTTACTGGCTTTATTATTACCTCCGGCAAAGGAAGAGGTTAATGCGCGTTTGTCTGTTTGTCTGTCTGTCTGTTAGCAAGATTACTCAAAAACGCGTGCATGGATTTGGATGAAATGTTGCGTGTCGACAAACGTCGGGATATGGACGAACTGATTAACTTTTGAGCCCGATCCGAATTATAGTCCGGATGCCGGAACCGGATTGCTTTCTCCGCTATCGTATAAGCGCTGCTACGCGGAATTTTACGTCGGTCAAATCCGACGTATACGTATTGGTCGCTGCAGCGAGGCGTGGTTTTAAAATGGTTTACGGCCAACCGCTGCAGCGACGCGTTGTTTTACAATGGTTTCATTCACTGAGGCAGTGAGCCGTCAAAACACCTTTGTCGGAGGTACATGCGCTCCACCGAGTGCCCTTCTAGTTATTGTAACTCCGCCAAGGCGGGCGGAGTTATGTTTTCGTTCGTTTTGTCATTCTGTCGTTCTGTCTGTGAGTAGGATAATCACGATCGCGGTAACGGACGTCGACCAAACATGGTAGGCGTGGGCGAGGGGTGACCATCTAGAAGTGATTGATTTTTGGTGTTTATCTGGATCTGCATGTGGATTCTAGATCATTTTCGCCACTGCGGACTAGAAGATTTTTTTCTTAACATTTCTCTATATTACAGCCACCCGTCAAGTTTTACGAAACTTGGCGAAATGAATGGCACCAACTAGGCAGTGAGTCCACCTTTTCGGAGCGATCCGGAGATATCCGAATCAGGATTAATCCAGAAATCCGGATTCGAATCTTGGATCACTTTCGGTTGACATTTCAACCTTGGCCGTGTTTGCGGTCTATGAGTGCTCTTCTTGTTCTTCTTCATCTTCTTTCCTTGTAATTATTATTATTATTTTTTTATTAATCATATAAAAATCATTATTTTAATGTGCATTGAACAAAATTGTATTAATAAACAGGAAAGCGCTAGAACAGTTAACAAGTAGTACGAGGCACAGCAAACGTTGCCCTGCGCGGCATTGCATGGTGTTGCCACCTGACGAAATCAATGGTAATAGCTCACACATCACTGGCCAGTGCACCAACTTCATATTATTCGATGATCGATCTGGCAATATACTTACCTTTGCACTCTAAGGGTTAAAAGACGAAAACTGTCCTAAGTCTGTTTAAAATTTTGAAGACCAGGACACTGTTGGCCTTACGAAGGATCAAAACTACAATGCAGCTCGATGGCAGCAATTCTATTTATCGTTATTGTAAATCTTGGCGGGATTTCTCGTGTACGAGTTCCGCTTCACCCAACTCACACGACTCGTAGATCGACATGGAACTCTTGGCAGCATCGCCCAGTCCACATTCGCTGAATCCGCCGCTTGTTTCCAGCTGTGGACCCAGAACGGATATTTTTTCCGCGCTGCTATCACCTACGTCAAACTGCCGCTCTGAGCTTGGTCTGTCCAGCGCTGCAGTGTCGTGGTTGACGCGGAGGTTCTCTGTCTGTACTTCGACGGACATTGGCGACAGTCTGCGGCTGACGTCGTTGTTCGGCGTTGGAAAGTCACAGCGGTCAGCGACTTCGACGTCAGCCGGCGGCGTGCCTTCAGTTGCATCATCGTGTTTCACATCGCAATCTGCACGTGAAATCCATTCGCGCACAGCGTACAATCGCAACTGTAGTCGACATGACGGCCTAGCCTACTGCACAAATACGAGAAGCACATCAGTGGATGAGATAGGCGAACGTTACGTGCAAATTCCAATTACCGCCTGAACCACACCATCGTTGTAAAGCTTTACCAATCCTATACGCAATTTCTTTGTAACGTGCGACTTCACCATCGGCGAATCGCGACTTTTACGGAGTTTTGATTATTGCTTCTTACAAATACTCTTACTTACTTACGGATGAGTTTCTTGTTGATAAATATATTAGAAGGCCTAGAATGCCATAAAGATATTCAAATGAAAGCTTACGACATTAACCGCTGAACTGAAAATCGACAATGTACAGTACAGAAATAAAATATATTACTTTGTTGGTTGTTTTGGTAGGCGTCGCCACTGGAAACACTGCCACATAGGCCTACGGTACATACAGTAAAACTAGTCTACTGTATCAGGATCGACGGGCGTAGGCAAGTTACCGTTCGCTTTATGAACTAAGAAAATTGCTACGTCACCCACAATTGTTCAAGATCGTTGGAAATGGCATCATTTGATAGATCGCATACGCATTCCTATTCGTCTTTCATTGTAACTATGACCATATCTTGTACTGTTTTCGAAATAAAGCGAGGTATTGGTCAAAAACGCCAATTTTCATACCCCGTTCTATTTAACTTGCATGATCTGAAACCCGTTTGGATTTCTTTCCATAATTTTAACACAAAATGCCCGAGAAAGTATATAAGGCTGTTAGACGGTGCAAAAACATTGTCGAAAAGTTCAACCATCATAGCAAGAGCACGAACGACACAACGAGACAGACGACACAAGGATATGCGACAAAATAGGGCGAACGTAACGTAGTAACGTTCGTCTAAAACTGACAACGGCATAAAAACCAAGAGTAAGACCAGCAAACCTCGTCCCACGCCCAGTGGTAGGCATCTGGAAAATTCAACAGCATGACCCCAATACAATTTCTGATCAACCATAAACATTTCGTAACGATAGCTGCAACTGTACTGCTGAAAGGATAACAAACATAGTAACAAGTACAGGCCACCAAAACAAATACCTGGTCGGTACGAGGTAAAAACCCTAAACGTTAGCGAGGTAAGTCGGCACAAAGTCGATAAAATTACAAAACAATAATAGCTTGTTGCATAAATAGCATGAAATTTTTCTGCACAATTAATAGGATATCAGGTGAATAACATATTTTAAAAAGTATTTTCTGGATATTTCAGTAAGGTAAGCCAGCCAAATAATAAAACAAAGCCTGTCGGCCTAGACTACTTCGCTGCAGCTGTTGCAAGACTAAGTCCCAATGTAAAATTTAGAAAAATCGCCGAAAATTTAAAAATCAAAATTTCAGAAATCTTTCAGAAATCAGAAAAGTTTTTTCATATTGGCAGTTGGCGCATACATCATGTGTGCCAAGTTTCATCAGAATCATACAAAAACTGTAGGAGTAGCGATTTGAAACACACATCCAGACAGACACGTCAATCACCTATACCGCACTGTGTCTCAAAAACACGAGGCAACTTTGACAAGCTGTATTTTCGATAAGCATGGACTGATTTTGACAGTTTACTGAGCTCAGTATTCATACTTAAACAAAGCTCATTGATATTTGGGCCAGAAACAAATATGTTAGTATCATCAGCAAATAAAATCATTTGCAGAATATTTGAAATGTTAACAATGTCATTGACACAGATAATAAAGAGAAGTGGACCAAGTATACTTCCTGGAGAGACACCACAGTTTACACACAACATATCATTTAAACAAACATACTGTTTTCTTTCTGTTAGGTAACTGTTAAACCAGTCATCCATCCCCTCTCTCGTCATCCATCACTCCTTCTCTCTTTCACTCCAGGCTCAAAACCTACCTTTTCAACAAATCCTTCACACTGTAGATTTCTTTTTACCTACTGGACTGCCTCACGATAACGGCACTAGACCGGACCTATTATGCTCATCATTTTATTTTTAGTTTCACATTCTAATTTTTTGTTTGTTCCGTGTGGTAGACTAAGCTGGCTACCCGTCAGCTTTTTACTGCACGTTAAATACCCACTATCGTATCGTATCGTAAAGCAGTTGCCTCTGATACCATACATAGATAGTTTATCAAGTAAAATATGATGGTCAATAGTATGAAACGCTTTAGACAAATCTATGAACACACCCATATTTAAATTACCTTTGTCAATCTCAGTTGCGATCTGATCAACAAGACGTAAAATAGCCATACTAGTAGAATGTTGTTTTCTAAATCCAAACTGATTATCGACAAGAAATTTATTTTCAACAAAGTAATCAAATAATCTTTTATATATTACTTTTTCATAGATTTTCAAGAAAACAGATAGGACTGATACAGGTCGATAACTACTTACTATTGTTCTATCATCCGATTTAAAAAATTGGAACTACCTTTGCAATTTTAATGCATCTGGAAATATACCTTGGTCAAATGAAACATCTATAGCAGTTGATAATGGTTCGGCAATCGTATGAATAACTGACTTCACTATTTTGGGCAAGACATTATCATATCCAGGTGACTTGTTGGCTTTGAAAGTAGAAACAAGTTCAATGATTTCATGAGGCGTAGTTGGATACAGAAATATGGAATTGCTAGTTGATTTAACAATAGAACTTAAGAAATCACGATGACTTCCCTCAGTGCGCGGAGTTTTTTTTAGCCAAATTACTTCCAATACATGTAAAATATTGGTTAAATTTATTACAGATGGTTAATGGATCAATGATTACATCGCTATTAATTTTTATTTCACGAATGGAGTCGCGCTTGGGAGATTTTGGTAAAATTGATTTAATTACTTTCCAAGTCTTTGAAATATCACCCTGTATTTCTTTAAATCTACCGTCATAGTATTCTTTCTCTGCCAAGCGCAGTAGAGATGTTAGTTTGTTTTTGTACTTCTTATATTTGATTAAATCAGAATCAGAACGGCTGCGTTGTTTTATTCACCGGTTGATTTCACCGATGCATCGTACTGATGTGTACATTGATGCATCGAACTTTCAACCGATGAACGGAATAAAACAACACCTTGATGAATTATACCACGTGACATTTGTTTTAATGTGAGCGGCGTGTCCTTCTGTTGACAATTTTCTTGATTAATTTTAATTTTCAACAGCGTAATTTTATCACTCTTAAAAATTTAATACTTATTTATTTGTTATACAGCGGCATATCGTACGACTGATGACCGTTGTTTGACCGAGTGTATCGTTGTTATTGGCAACAGCTTTGTGCATCGGTCTTCAACTCCGGTTGAATCGATGGATTCACCGATGAATTTAACAACGCAAACGCTTGATCAACCGATGACATTAACAACAGTCTGGTGCAAGTCTGATGCATCGGTGAAATCAACCGGTGAGTAAAACAACGCAGCCAACGACTCTGCAGCCAGACTGATTTATTTAATCCATTTGTGAACCAGGGCTTGCTATTTGTTCTGAACCTTTTAGCCTTTTTAGTAATCAGTGGAAAGCATTCATCAAACAGCATTTTGAACTTACTAAAAAAACTACTGTAGGTGATATTAGCATCACTATCATTAACATTCCATTTTACCATACTCAGTGTGTCAGTAAACACTGAAATACCAGTATCATCAATTACACGTTGGGTAAAATTGCACTTCTTCCTACTTTTGTCATATACAACGTCACAACTCATTAAACAAGTTGTGTCGATCATAAGGATCGAAACGATATGTGGCCCACCGCAGCTTTTCGAGATATATGCCGTAGTACGATTTACCCCTTTGAGGGGGCGCCGCACCCCAGGGGTTGTCGATAGGGGGGTTCCAAGTACAGAAATGGACTAGTTACACCCGACTTCTATATAGTGGTCAATTGTAACTATGGCTCTATCTGGCTCCGTTTTCGAGATATGACACGTGACAGACAGACAGACAGACATCCGCACCGTTTCATGATATGGCCACACGTAGTGGGCCACATAATAAAAGACAGGCAAGTGATCAGAAATGTCATTCATCAGAACACCCGACTGGTAGTTATCCTCTAAACAACTAGTAAACATGTCATTAATCAACGTGTATCCGCTGGATGAAAATCTGGTAGGACAAGTGATAACAGGGAAACATTTGTTGCTATACATCAAGTTCAAAAAAGCGTCCGTTTCACAATGGGAATCATGATTCAATACGTTAGTATTAAAATCTCCAGCTAGGAAAATTTTACTACGAGAACATTTAACTGCAGACAATACAGCATCAAGGCTATCATTAAGTTGACTAATACTGCCTCCAGGTGGCCTATAAACGGTACGGTGGCAAGTGTGATACGAGCCTTGTTGCAAATTTACTGCCGAGTCCAACAGTGAATTTTTTAACAGTGCTCAAAGTTATGAACAAATATCGAGTGGCACGTTATTATGGCCCACGCGGTGTATTATTGTGTTGTCATGTGGTTGGTCTACAAAAGCTTGTGAACATTTGTTGCGCGTGTGCCAGGGAACAAGAAAGTGAACAGCTGAAAGCCAAGTCGTCACATTTGGAGGTCGCAGCTGCAGCCCCGACAGCAATGTTAAGAATGGAAGATCTTGTTACTCCATGAGTCATAGTCCGGCAAGATATAAACAAACAAGAAACGTAGCTATCGCCAACAGATCTCGCGTGAGCTTCGTACACAGAGTAACGACAGTAAATTTCAAACAATTGTTTATGGACGCAACCATAAATGTCACAAAGGGGATTTTTTTTCACGGAGAAAAACATATTGGACACCGGTGGTGAGGTCGCTGCCGCAAGCATAAATTCACGAGGGGACAGTTATTCACGGGGGAAACATGGAACACCACCGGCTGCAATTCGCCTAATAGGCCGACATACGACGTGTTTTTAAATTTGTTTACTTACTTACTTGGCGGCCGCTACGCGGTCGCTGCGTCCGCTAGCATAAATTTCACGGGTTTGGTTCACGGGAAAAGAAACATGTGATAATTTGGTGTAGCGGCGCCGAGGCCACAGAAAGTCGCGAAATTTATATACCCAACCTGTATTGAACGCCCCTGTAGGGTGTGACCCCGTCGGAGTTTTGCAAAGATGTTTAGTGTTGGAAAAACCAGAATTACTGCGCTACCGAATGCTGAATAAAGTATGATAGTTTGTTAAGCCGTTTCGATACAGTAGCGGAACGTGTTAGACGAACAGACAGACAGACAGACGGACGGACGGAATCAATAACGACAACAATACAACTTGAACGTGCAGAAATAAACTATTCGTAGTCCATCTTAACAAGACTTACTGTCTCTCTTCCTTTCTGTGCAACTGTGAAGTTTGTATTGGTCTTTTTAATTCGTATGTACTGAAGTCAGCTCTGGTAGCATTGAATAATGCGTTTAGGAATATATTCAACTCCTGCTGGACAGAGAGCTAGATGACCTTAGTTCTATTGTGATCATTATTTGTTGCATAGGCCTATCTCGCTGATCAGCGTCGACTGATGACTCTTAGCCGTAGCAAGCAGTCTGCTGTGTGTTCTAGCCAAAAAATAAGCCCGGTACACACTGGCGAACTCAACACGGTCGACTTTGCTGAAAGTCGACTGTTGTCGACTGATGCCATTGTCACATACAACGGTGGGCTAGACCCGCTCGTTGCAAATGACTTCAATTTTATTTAAGTGATCTCAAGACCTATCCGCTATCTAACCGAGGTAGCTCTACAATTCAGGCAACGCGAGAAAACAACT
>Ga0209149_1001932_pt1 | contig 11155 bp, 8 predicted proteins | sample WorMetTyACAVOLI2_FD_187423 | JGI IMG/M metagenome (GOLD analysis project Ga0209149, IMG submission 187423) | Marine gutless worms symbiont microbial communities from Max Planck institute for Marine Microbiology, Germany - Olavius algarvensis... ...
GACTCGATGAGATGGTCAGCTATGTCTGGGTCACCAGACTCCTCGTACTGCTTCAGTAAATCTTGGCACTCCTCATCCAAACACGGAGTATACGTTGGGCAGAAGCCTCGTGGAATGGAATGGCAGGCTGCTTTCTGTATAGCACCACAGAAACGCTGGTATGATTCCTCAACGCTGATGATGTTGACAGGAATCAGCGGAATGGAACGTTCTGTGGCGACAGTATAGCTAGCTCAGTCAGCTTTCCTGAAGTTCCATCTTCTGCGTTGACTCCTCTGACGATGGGAGGCTGGAAGCCGATGGCCGATGTGAATAACTGAAGGTCGGTGCTGACTGTGGGCAAAGTCACCAAGAACCACAGAGGAGGCAGGCTGTGGGTGACTGTCGTTGAAATCCAGCACAAGTCTGGCAAGTAGTCACGTGCCACGTTGCTTGGCGTCGTGCAACAACAGATAGTCATTGTTCAATACCCACTCTTGCACGGACTCCCCGTTCAGATCAGCCTCCTGATATCCCCAGTCCGGATGATGGCTGTTAAAGTCACTACCGGTAACCAGGACTGCAGGATGAGGAAAAACTGGTGGCAGATTTGTGTTGTTCCAGTGTTCAGTTGGTGGTTTGCAGACGTTCGCAATGTGATATCCGCCCACATGAATGACATTGCAGCACGGAGACGACGACACATGCACAGCATCAGAGATGTCGCTGCGAACATATATGTCACACGTCCATGTTTGGCATGGAGTGTGTAGCTGATGATGTCAAAACCTGGGATTGTGAGGCGGTCGGACTTGTCGTCATTGACGTGTTTCTCCTGAAGGCAAATGACATCAGTGTGATGGATCTCTGCCAGTGACTGTATGATGTGACGTTTGCTGCTGACAACCCCTCGACATTGAGCTGTATGATGCGCAGAGCCGGACCTACGGCTTGAAAGCCCAGGTCGGCGTTATCAGAGGGGTTCTTCCTGGCTTTGTGACCGGGATGCATAAGGATTCGGTCCACAGGTGGAATTTTTGGTTTATCTCGGTTGGTGTATTCGCCAAGGTACTCGCAGGGAGGGTGACGGGACGCAAATTTCCTCCGCCCCAACGTTACACTGCAACACTTTTGCGCTGTAAACCTCTCAATTTATGCAGGGTTGGAACCATCCTATACACTGTGTTCCAAAAAAACATGTGACCACGTTTTTGATGATAAGTTGAAGTAGAACTGTCCGTTTAGAAAGATTTTTGGTACACTTATTAGTAAGAGCCATCGACAGAGGTGTTTTTATTTTCCCACCTCACCTCGGATAGTTCTACTCCAACTTATTATCCAAAATGTGGTCACATGTTTTTTTGGAACACAGTGTAGTATGCTGGATTGCACACAAATAAATTCTGTTCTGTTCTCTTTGGCGTGTCTGTCGACTGATAGAAATGATGTTGATGCTTCTGTCAGACACTCTTCTCCTCCTATGATCCAGTGCGACTGTGGCGTACCGCAGGGTTCAGTGCTCGGCCCGCTGCTATTCACTGCCTACGTGTCAGCTGTTGGCGAGCTGATCGAGTCGTACGGCGTGTCATACCACCAGTTTGCCGATGACACGCAGCTCCTCGTCAGCATGGACAGCACCAACGCCACGCCGGCTATCGACAGGCTCCGCCGCAGTTCGCCTCTGGTTCCTGCAGAACGGCCTCCAACTCAACGCTGACAAGTCAGAGGTGGCCCTTCTCGGCACCCCTGCTCAGCTCCGGTCAGCTACCAACATCTCCACCGTCGAAGTTGCCGGAAGCACTCTGCCGGTCGCATCGAAGCTCAAGTCGCTTGGCGTGACCATTGATTCCAACCTGCGGTTCAACTGTCACGCGAGGAACGTTGCAAAGGCCTGCAACTGCCACACTCGTGCTCTGCGCCACGTGCGCAGTCTACTGACTGACGACGTCGCCCAGACAGTCGCGTGCAGCATCGTCGCTTCCAGGCTCGACTACTGCAATGCACTGTTGAGTGGCGCACCGGCGGCGACTTTCGATAAGCTACAGCGCGACCAGAACAAGCTGGCCAGAGTCGTCTGCCAGAGCCAAGGGTCGCACCGACGCCAGGCCGCTGCTTCACTCGCTACACTGGCTTCCGGTGAGGCAGCAGGTCACCTGTAAACTGGCTGTACTGACTCACAAGGTGCGGACCACAGCCACTCCAACGTATCTCAGCGAGCTGGTACAGACCCGTGCACCACCTCTGATTGCGCTCTTCCGATGCTCCGATGCTCGTCGTTCCTCGCATACACACCGAACTGGCCCGTCCCGCTTTTTCTGTTGCTGCTCGATCCACCTGGAACTCTTTACCTGCTGACATTCGACTGTGCGAAAACATTCTCACTTTCAAATGCCACTTGAAAATCCATCTATTCAAACTCACTTAGTCCTCCTGTGCTGCATCAAGCGCCTCTGTATCTTTGGACCTAAAGGCGCTATACAAATCCGTTATTATTATTATTATTATTATGACCACAGACATTTGTTTACAACACTACACAACTTGTGAAGATTCACTGCTTCATTGCATTTCAGCGTGACTGTCTACTGCTACAAACGGAGGCGAACGCTTGGTGTTATGAACTTATTCCACAGCCAAAATTTGTTGATGACACTCCACTGTCATCAATCCCAAACCTAGATATTGGTCAAAATTGTGACTTTTGCACCAGTTAGGGGATCCCCATTGGAATATTGCCATAAGGTGTGGTAGAATGGTAGGTCTAGAGATGGTAAGAAAAGTTCAAGAACATGTTTACTCGTTATGACACAATACACATATGTGACGGACAGACACAACAGCATAGTGGCATTATGCACCATTGCTGCAACAACATCAACATTGTAGTCAATCACTCAATCACTATCAACAGAATCATCAAAGAAAGTCATTTGTCAACAGCAGTCTCTGTATGCTTTAAGGAATCAAGAAATTTATAACAATTTAAAGAAACTGTTAGAGGCACAGGTTCAAGCCAGTTTACAGCTAGAGGCGGGCATAGTGTTGGCTTGGGCACACCATCTTGACAATCATTAATAAGGCTGTTAGTCCTGTTTGATACGACGTACATATTACTGTATTTAATACCTCATCAAGTCGTGACGTGCCAATCTTCTTATTTTCCTCAAGTTCTGATCTCAGCTTCACATCAGATATTGCAGGGTCACTGTCAGTTCTATAAAAACAGCAAACATAATGTCATTCAGGATTTCAAAACAGCCTCAAAATGACTAGACAATGCACACTACCAAGCACCGATTTACAATAGGTGTTCTCTACTGATATACAAAACAACTGCACACCAGCTGTTGACATTGCAGACTAAGGCAGTACAAAGAGACAATTAAGTATAATCCTTTCCAAATGTAAGAACTGCACTATATTTTAGCTGTAGATCCTGCATCCGAATGTCAACTTGCCCACCAGCAAAATGAGTAAACCTAAACCAAACTAAAATGAGCTGCATTTGCATCTTACAATAACCAGACAGCAACTACATGAAACTGTTGCCTATCTCATTGTAAACATGCTGCAGTGAACAGCAACAATAGACTTATGACATACATCACACACACCAAAGTCACTAAGTGTTCACCATTTAGTGGGCACATCAATGCCTGGAGCATGAAGTATTATGGAGAAAAATAAAGGTCGATATAAAATGAAACTGCCTGAAACGAAGTATTATGGAGAACAATGATGATTGGTAAAGCAGTCATTAATGGGTGTCAGGATCGGCTGTTACATTTGGTACAGTAAAGGAGACTGCATGAGTGAACAACATGCCCAATACTTTCCTTGCTGTTCCAAATGTACAAGTGGTGCCACGCAAACCCCACTGTATGGTGCTGCAGCCTGGTGAATGATTACAGAACCTCTGCACAGTGCTGCGGCCTGGTGAATGATCACAGAACAGCTGCCAATCTATTATGAAAGTTTCACGACAATCTGCAACCATTTTCTCATAATGCTGCTAACAAACAAAGTTATAAACACAGACGACCAGAAAAAAATACCTTGCCAGCTGTCAACACAAACCACACATCAACGGCCAACATACCAACTTCATACACTGTGGTCTGAAAATGACACCCTTTTTTATCACATGTCAGCACAGTGACACACAATAGTGATGTATCAATTCTGTCTGTCTGTAACGTTCTAGTATTCTATCAAAAAGACAACATATTGCCAGTTTCTTAACCACATAGTAGCACAATCATTCAAATTGTGAGTACTGTATCAAACATCTTCGCAAAATTCTGATGGGTCACCCCCTATGGGGGCACTAAACAGAAGTGTGGTACATAAACTTCGCGATTTTAGACCAACAAGTCACTACATCTCACAAACGTCATATCACCATATAGAATGTGAATGGGAAACTGCACCAAAGCTTTTGAATGGTACCAGTTTCAATGACGTTGAGTGACCTCTAACCCAGATTTCAAGGTCACGATATTATTTATCGTCAAATAACTAAAAAAACGGTACAACAGAAAGTCGTATATGGTCTATCGAACAGCGCCATTTTCAATGACCTTAAACGACCCCAAACCCAGATGTCAAGGCCAGGCCATTCTCTGACACTGAATATCTCCAAAATGTCTAAAATACAGCTACAGCTGCTACGGAATGCGAATAGGAGACTGTACCCGAGCTTTCAAATGGTACCATTTTCAGTGACCTTTAATAATAATAATAATAACCCTCGTTTATACAAGGGTTTACAAATAATAATAATAAATACATTTATAGAGCGCTATATATGCCTACAGAAGGATACACAGGCACTGGAACCCAGATTTCAAGGTCACGATAATATTCAACGTCAAATAACTCCACTAATAGTACCGGTAAGTGGTATAGAATCTATCGAGTGGTTCCGTTTCCAATTACCTTCAGTGAACTCGAAGTGCTGAGTGACACTGATCTGTGTCCTTGTGACGAAACCTAGATGATGTTCCACATTGTCGAATCCTGTCCCTGACAAAACTAAATGGCGGCTTATCTCGGCTACACTCTGTGGATGAAGACGCTGTTTCGTGGCTGACCAGTTACGGTTCATGACACGCCTACGAGAAGAAGAAGTGAGCTCAAACAGACTCTTAACTGAGATTTCAATGGCATGTCATTATTCGACGTCTAAGATCTCAGAAATCGTGCAAGATTGATGTACGGTAGTTACAATAGAATACTAATAGGAACGTACAAAGCCCTATTACGCGGTGTAAATTCAGATTTCAAGACGTAGATTTCAAGGTCATGGAGTTACTACAGATGCCCTCGATGTATTATGTGCGCAGCTGATGTGCGATCTGTTTGTAACAGCTAAACTACTCGTTTATTTACCGTGCTTTCTACAAACGTTAACAAATTTCTACAATATTGTGCTAAATTTGCAACACATCGATTATTGATTTACCTGCCTCACCTACATACTGCTGCTACACTACCTTGGGGGGGATTAATTTGATGCTTACATCTTCCAGCAAGAGTAGCATGGCATGTGCGTCCGTTGACCAAGCTAATGCAGCGTGAAACTTAGAAATTCATTCCTGGCGACTTACGGCCTCAAAATAGCCCTGCTCTTCATGCACATGACGATCGAAACTGTGGCATGATGCAGGAACAAGTGTATGAGATGCCAGTTCAAGATGTGGCCGACCTGAGACAGTGCTTGATTGATGCTCATTGCAAAGCACTGTGTATCAATGGCATCAGAGATTTCAGTGCTGTGTGGCGAAGCCAATTGAACACTTGTGCAGGCCGCATGTATAAACTGGATATTTACTAATTTTGTGCAATGGCAATGTGTAACTTTGATTGTTAAAGTCAATACTATGCAGTTGGCATTTTTCCCAAGGTAATGTAGCAGCAATACATAGATAAGGTGGGAGGGTAAATGAATAACTGCTCTGATGTGAATTAACTCCGTATACTGTATGCCAAATATTACACAAATTGGTCAACGTTTGTACCACAGTGAAATGAAAAACGGTGACATTTTTGGACTACAAATACAAGTAAACAAATATTTGTCACTCAAATACGACTTTAATAGAGTTAATAATCATTTAATGGTGTGAACTATAATTCACACTTGACTGAAAGGGTTAAATGACAGTACAGAACACACCTCACGCCATCAGTAAGATGACAGCCAAAATTACTGACAAAGTCATTCATTCGTTTCATCTGCAGCAGGCTGCCGACAGCTGCAAAAGCTTCTCGTGCTAAGACATCGACATAGCTCGGTCTGTGACAATATACAGCATTGTATCATTTCAAAACAGTTGTATTCTCAATTTATTACACATTTATTTTTGTGAATTTACAGACTTCATGTCTCATGAAGAGAGCAGTGTATATCAAAGTACTCCCATATGACGATGATGCATTTAGTGAGCAATGTACTTTGCATTTTGGATGTGCGGCATGACATAGCTTAGCATAATTGCATATTAGTACAAGTGACAGTGTCCATACATCTGTCACAAGTTGAGACAAGAACTTAGCTATCGCCAACAGATCGCGCGTCAGCTGTGCACACAGTATGCTGAGGGCATCTAGAGGCTTAAAATTACACCGTGACCTTGAAATCTAGGTTAAGGGTCATTCAAGGTCACTGGAAACGGAACCATTGGATAGATCATATACGACTTCGTAGTAGTCGAGTTACTTGATGTTGAATACTATTTACCTTGAAATGTGGGTTAGAGATCACTGAAGGTCATTGAAAGTGGTACCATTTGAAAGGTTGGGTACGGTTTCCTATTCGCCTTCCATAGTAACGATGGCCGTATGTTTAGCCATTTCGGAGATATTCAGTGTCAAACAATGGCGTGACCTTGGAAAACAGGCTAGGAATCGTTCGTCATTGAAAATGGCGCCGTTCGATAGACCATAATGCGACTTTCTATTCGTCGGCCATTGTAAATATAGCGCTATCTTGTACCATTTTCGAGTTTTTTGACGCTGAATAATATCGTGACCTTGAAATCGGGGTTAGTGTCACTCGTCACTCGAAGTCATTGAAATTGGTGCAATTCAAAAGCTTGGGTACGGTTTCCTATTCGCCTTTTATAGTAACTATGGCCGTATCTGTAGCCGTTTGTGAGAGCATCAAAGAGAGACATGACCTTGAAAACAGGGTTAGAGTTCGTTCAAGGTAATTGGAAATGGCACCATTTGATAGATCGCATACGAGTTCCTATTCGCCTTCCATAGTAACTATGGCGATATCTTGCATTGTTTACGAGATGTAGCGACTTTTAGCGCCCCCGCAAAGGGTGACCCCGTCGGAATTTCGTGAAGGTGTTTGATGCTGATAAAACAGAATGATTGGGCTACCATACGGTGAAAAAAACTATGACTATATGTTAAGCCATTTTCATATGGTACCGGAGCATAACGGACGGACGGACAGATATGCTATATCAATATCGCGCGTCAGTATGCTGACACGCGACAAAAAATGAACACAGGATTTAATTTAACATATTTTGCATGTGCATAATATGTGAATATGTACTACTAAATGTGCATGTTGTCGCACTGTTTGTAGGTCACAGCTGAAAATATATGTGTAGTCGAATTTATTTCAGTTTCTCTTTTTATGTGTACCTCAGTTCCCATTTCCAGTCCAGTTTTTTTGTGTATTTCCACGCCACATTCACTGTGATCCACTTCATAAATTTTGTGAGCTGCATGGCCAAAGTGTGAGTGTGTAGTTTCTTAATGGCACATCAGCACAAAAAGGCTATTTAGTGCCATTCAAGGTTTATATGATGGACAGGATATGAAAATAACTTATAAGATGCTAAAACCTATGAATGTAAGATCATGGCTATAGAGCTAGAATAAAAAAAATAACGAACATTAATATGAAAACATTAAAGTTGCTTATAAAAACGAGTTTCTTTAATAAAATCAATGATTTTATGTGGTTCAATATTATCAAATAAATCCTTAATGGAAGAAGCAACAAAGTGTTTATTTCGTACATTTTTAAGATCAACACATTCGACCAGAATGTGCTTCACTGTTAGTGGGCACTGACAAGTACCACATTCAGGTAAGTCGTCACCTGAGAGTAGGAAAGAATGCGTTAAACGAGTATGACCAATACGCAATCTATTTAGCAATACTGAATCATGGTGCGATAGACATGTTTTCTGTTTGTAGTCACCTACAGTCTAATAGCATGTAATTTATTTCCAGCACAGCAGTTCCATACTTCCTGCCACTCGTCAAATATCAGCTAAGTTATACGAGGATACATGCCTGTGGCAGGAAGCTTCATACAAGTGACAGGTAAAGAGAGTGCCGATTTTACAGCTGCATCTGCTTTTTCATTACCGAGGATTCCCACATAACTTGGGATCCAACAGCGAATAATGTTCTTGCCATTTTTTTGCTAGGATAGTATAGTACTTCAGAAACTTGTGAACAAGATCTGAGTCAAGACTAAAGCCATTGATAGATTGCAGACTTGACATGGAATCAGAAAAGATTACAAAATTCTTTTCTTTTGAGCGCCGGACCACATCTATCGCCAGCAGTAGGGCATATAATTCAGCTCTGAAGATGCTTGCTGTATCAGGTAATCGAACACACTTCGTATTGTCTCGATGGACCAAAGCAGCAGCAACTCTGTTATACCTTCTTTAGAGCCATCAGTAAATATGCGATAGTAATTCTTGAACTCATGACAGAGTTCATAAAAACGATGTTTGAATATTTCTGGAGGAGTGTAGCTTTTGTCCGAGTAGTGTAGAGTGAGGTTAACACCAGGGCGAGTTAAAAGCCATGGCGGTGTGGTTGGTATAGATGTAATAATATCACACTTTTTGATACCAACCGCTTGCAGATCACCTGAAACACGGATTGCAAGGGGAGGTAATTGAGTAGGTTTTCTTTCAAATACAGAGTGAAATTTAGAATTGAAAACAGTAGCGTATGCAGGGTTGTTGTAGTTAAACTTAATTTCAGGCAATACTGGAGTGAAAGTTTTTTACGCCTAAAATAGAGAGGGGGCTCATTTGCTTCCACACATAAACTAGATGCGGGAGTAGTTCTGTAAGCACCCAAGCACAAACGAAGAGCATGGTTTTGAATAGGATCAAGTATCCGCAGGTAAGAGCCACGAGCAGATCCATACACAATGCAGCCATAATCAAGTTTGGATCGTATGAGCGATCTATACAAGTGAAGCAGTGTTTCTTGGTCTGCTCCCAAGGAAGTGTGCACTAGTACTCGCAGCAGGTTTAGAGCTTTAGTGCATTTAACTTAAGTGTTTTATGTGTGGGATGAAAGACAGTTTGTGGTCGAAGACAATGCCCAGGAACTTAGTTTCCTCTACGACAGGAACGGGGGTACCGTTAGCAAGCTGGGTGGGATTTACGCAATTTACAGAAGTGTATGCATACGGTTTTAGAGGGAGAGAACTTGAAACCACTGGCGTCAGCCCAGTCTGCAAGTTTATTAAGACACTGTTGGAGGTGACGCTCGATAATTTGGATATGCTTAGATCTGTAGCACATGAGAAAATCGTCAACATATAAAGAGCATTCAACACCAGGCGATATAGCCTTGACAATTTAATTAATCTTTAACCAGAACAGAGTGACTGAAAGGTCAAAAAAGACCCCGACAGCATGTTGTCGCTGAGCAAAAGCTTCTCTGACAAAAGACTCGTCGTTCCAGATGATCGGTAGTGCTGCGTTGTTTGCGGAAGCTGCATTGCATAGGAGAGATAAGCTTGTTTCGTTCTAAGTACCAAACTAGACGGCTATTGATCATGCACTCCATGACCTTGCAAATGCAACTTGTGAGAGCAACTGTAAGTAAGTAAGTAAATTTATGTCCGCGCAACTATTTACAGCCTAAGCTGTCACGAAGGCGCTAACTGGGCGATAGTTAGATGAGTCAGATGTATCTTTACCAGGTTTAGGAACTGGTATAACTGTAGAAGTACACCAGCTTGTAGGGAATTTTCCCGAAGCCCAGATACTATTAAGAATGTTGAGTAGAGTGAGCAGAGCATCATTAGGGAGGTGTTTAAGCATTTGGTAGTGGACATCATCCGGGCCAACAGCTGTATCATGAGATTGAGATATAGCATCAGCGAGTTCATCCAAGGAGTATGGATTGTTGTAATTTTCAGAGTTGCTGGATTTGAATTTGAGATGTTGGTTTTCTGCCTGGCGATGGAAAGATTGGAATTTACGGCTGTAGTTTTCAGATGATGAATTGTTTGAGAAAGTCTGGGCTATAGTATTTGCGATGTCAGGAAAGTCTGAGACCTCGACATTGTTTACCTTTAAATGCCGAATAGGACTGGCGGAAGGCTTTCCAGTTATTTTGCGTACCATAGTCCAGACTTTCTTTATACACTGTGTTCCAATAAACATGTGACCATATTTTCGATGATAAGTTGAAGTAGAACTATCCGTTTACAAAGATTTTTTGCACACTTATTACCAAGAGTATAGGCCATCGACAGGTATATTTAGTTTACCACCTCACCTATTTCGTGCACCTACTTTACCTTGGGAAACTATCGAGACCTAAATATCATGAATTTAGCCTTAAATTCCTGAATTTCTCAATGCTACAATGCTAGGATATTAACTGCAAAATTGTCACCATATTATTTTGCTTACATTGTTTATCAGTGAGTGAGACGGGATATACGATTGGCTTCAGACAACAGCTGAGCACGACATCATTTGAAGCATGTGAGCTGGAGATCACGGTCAATTATTTTTCTGTATACACTTGAACAGAGAATGGCAGTTTCATGCGAAATCTAACGAGCTGACCGATGCCTTTTTGGCTTGTCCTCCTGATTGAGCACAAGGTCCTTCACTGCTACGCGACAAACGTGGTCTACCGCTGCCTGCTTGCGGGACAATTGTACCCGTCTTGTGGCTTCTGTTCAGCAAACTGTCGATGCTTCCAAGTTTCCAACCCTTGTCGGGCAATTCACTCAAGAGCCTTCGTGCACCATACTGCTTTGAAAGATAGAGATTTTTAATCAGAATCACATCTTTCTGTGAAATTTTCATGATTTTGTTTAATTTTTGCTGATATTTAGGTCTTGACAATTTCCCACGGTAAAGTAGCTGCACCA
>Ga0209149_1001933_pt1 | contig 11153 bp, 8 predicted proteins | sample WorMetTyACAVOLI2_FD_187423 | JGI IMG/M metagenome (GOLD analysis project Ga0209149, IMG submission 187423) | Marine gutless worms symbiont microbial communities from Max Planck institute for Marine Microbiology, Germany - Olavius algarvensis... ...
TCCTAAATACGCCACTGTTCGGTCATGAGACAGCAGTCTGTAATCTGTATTCATGCGCTGATTTAAACTACTGTACAGTGCATGCAACCACGAAGCATGCAATGTCATTAGATACCACACTACACTTGCAGGTTCTCTATTATAATGCGGGTATCGTCAGGATTTAGGATGGGCAACATGCAAGCATACTTTCAATGCTTTGATTCATAACTTGGTCACCACGTTCAAAATGCTAAAACACGATCACATTCAACGTTAGTCATTATGTATGTAGTTAGTTAGTCACAAGCAGACGACAGATAACGAACAAGCCAAACATAAAAATCACTGCAGACTGAGTCAACTGGTCTGGTTGCCGGTTTAGTGTAGCGGTAACACGTTCCGGCTGACGAACGTACGTAGTTACTCTACGCTAGGCCCGGTTAGTGCCTAGGGTGACCGTCGATTTCGATGGGTAAACCACCTCGGTGCAGAACCAGACACCCAGGCCTACTCATGCAGCCTGGGCCTGGCTCTGTGCGGGCTGGAATGAGTACCTGGCAAAAGCTCGGAGAGTAAAAACAGACATATCGCGTGACTGATACACCAGCCCGCATCCGTGGTCTCGCAGTTGTTCGCTGAATGCCTGACTGGTGGCTAGCTAGCGGAGATCAACGCCGACTTACGGGGAGCGGTAGCGCATTAGAGGCGTGTTCGCGACGATGCGCTATACAAATGGCCGCGTTTACTTTACTTTACTTACTTACTATTCCACATGTTTTCAAGGCCAGTTTACATTTCATACAACACGTGTAGCGCGTTTATGGGTGCCACGCATAGACAATAGAATAAATCTCTAGACTGAAGACTGTTCCGGGTTTTGCATTGGGAAAATGTCATCAATTTTCAGGGGCTAAAAATGGCGGAGGAATACGTCACATCACAGCTACACAAGCGGAAGTAAAAAAGTTCCTGCTTGCGTACGTAATATTGTTTTAACGCGTTAATTTTCAGCAATATTTCGTCTGCTTGCGCGAAAAAATACTCAATTGCTGCGACGTATTAATGTTAAGTTGAAGTTGAAGTTTGCGATCAAATAGCGGTGGTCATCTGAGAGATATAGGCCGCAGTGGACGCCATTTTTTAGCCCGTTTCCTGTGGTGACATAATCAGCAAGCAGTACGGGGGCTATGGCCACGAGTAAGCCCCCGCCGCTAGCATAAATTCACGGGGAGGGGGTGAAAGAGACATCTGAGACACCAGTGGTCCGGACGGTTCAGCAGCTCTGTGGCCGCTCACGGCTGCAAGCACTGTTGCGCTGCCGTGCCAGTCAGCCAATGGCCGACAAGTACGCGTTGATGACAGACAAACGAACAAACGAACAGACAAACAGGACACCGCCAATCGCGTAAAGTCTCCGCTTTTGCGGCGGGAATTTAATAACAAGAGGGGCGAGGACTTCATGTATGGCCCTCACAGACATATCATACATTTATGTCACAGACATACCGATGATGCCATCAATGGCAACTATGGCCAACTGGTCAAATCTGGCCGATTACAGGACAGGGGGAGGAGCGGGTGGGGGGATTGAAATTGGCACCCAACGGAGACCTAGAGTACCCAAACCACAAATACAACCCACACCCTGCGTGGTTTCTGAGATCTTAAGCGTCACAAAGAAGCATCAGCAGCAGTAGCAACAGGGCATGGTAAATTAATGAATATATACTTGAACATAGTAAAACACAACCAAATTATATTTACAATTTCGACCTCTATCAGAGATGTTCATGCCGTGTCAAGAAAGCGGTCGTACGCGTGATTTAGTTGGTATAGCTGCCCTCATCCTGATTCATAGCTTGTTGTCTTTCCTTGCGATGTGTACGGCTTCCCTAATTCATCCCACGAATCGGGATGAGGGCAGCTATCAACTGAGTCACGCATACAACCGCTTTCTTGACACAACATGTTCCCTTCGTGTCCATTAACCAGAAGAACTAGTACCAGCTTCTTCTGATGAAGGCATCTGATAGAGGTCGAAACGTCAAAATAATAGTAATTATAGTTGTGTTTTACTATTCTAAAGTATATACAACGAGATGAATTTATTCAGTAATAAACTAATAATAAGTGTTAGATAAAAAATTTTCATCAAACAACACCGGCAGTTATTAAACGCTGAGATAATAGACATCCATACACAGAATAGAGACAGACTTTACCTGCAAGCTGTTGATGGAAAGATTCTCTGCTGGGAAATACAAGCCGGATCGAGTTGCAGCGTTCTCCTCTATTGACAAAGACCAAAACACATACAGAAAGTTTCACTTAAGTCTTTGAAACTTTATGCATTTTTATTTCATTTCGCAAATACTGTTGTCGACGTCTCCGTTTCTTTGCTGTCTCATTAGTACATCAAACTTGGTGAAGTTAGACTGGATCATCGTCAACAAATTTCGTCACTCAGCGGCATAATTCAACGATGATATCTGTCATCAGCTACACTTGTCGGCACTTATCTGAGAAGGTGAGTTACCACTTGTGCAGATTAACATCGTCAAAATTGTCCAAGGTAAAAATGACTAAGTAAGTAGGAGAGACTGAAGCCAAGCTGTCAGATAGTTGGATCTATTACACTAGCGTGAGTAACCACGGAGGCTGAGTGGCCAACTGTCAAGCCTCATCTCCACTGTACAGATGGGTCAATTGCATCCATCCGTCTATCCATCTAAACCAAGTGTATTTATTAGCAAAAGCAGCAACATAATATGCATAATGTGCAAACGAGTAAGATCAGAATTAACAATGCTGACATGCTAAGTGGAGCACCAAACAGAAGAGGGAGTCTGTCTGATAAGACGTCGGTGCTGAAGGGGAGCAGTAAGGCTACAAACGGGGGCTGCACCAGCTAGGAGTCTGTGAGGTCTTCACATTATTTCCTGCCTACTTCACCAATCATGTCAAATGGAAGATTCTAAGCCCTTGGTACGACACTGGCAGAAATGAACTTAATTACTGTGCAACAAGTTGGTCTGGTCAGTCCAAGACTGACGCAATATCTCCCCATGGTACATTTTCGACTCCACTGGCAGGACCTCCCTGGCAGAACCTCCCTGGCAGGACCCCCTGACAGGACCTCCCTGGGGCGATCGCCACCAAAATTTGAGACACAGTATGCAGGACAGACCTCCATCCTTGCGCAAAATTTCAGCCAAATCCGTTTAGCAGTTCGGAGCAGATGCATTGTGAACAGACAAAGAGAGAATAATCTTAACCCTCTAATGGGCACAGGTACTTATAGTGCCACACTGAATAATATGAAGTTGGTACACTGGCCGTTGATGGGTGGGCTGTTACATTTAGTACAGTGCGGAAGGGCCTGGACGGGGCCGCAGCCCGCACAGGCCCTCAACAGTTCACCCATCAACGGCCAGCACCCATCAATCATCTCCGTACTCTTGTATAATGGTCTGTTGCTCTGCGGTTTTAATGGTTAATATCCCGCATTACCTTAGGTTGATAATAAACACGTCTTACAACAATCTCACAGCAGTAACTGTTTGCTACCAACTTAAGATTTTAATGGTTAGAAACTGAAAATAACTGAATACTTTTTAATACAAAAGGTATACTTTCATGAACTGACATCCATATTTCTGATCGGTTCACTGTTGATGGTGCTAAGCCTATCAATAATTGTGTGCAAATAGAAATGAATACTGAAACACAAATCACAGCAGACTGCAATATTTATTTTATCACTACTGCTATCACTATATGTACTTGGCTCACTCTGTGCAGTCAATCGCTGAATCCAGTCGTCGACCCGGTCTGAGGTCCGCCAACACCGCTGACTACATCAAACGTCGCACTCGAACTAAATTCGGTGAACGGTGCCTCAGTCACGCTGGTCCAGCTGTCTGGAATTCCTGACCTGACAGTGTTAAGCTTACCACTGACATTATAGATTTTAAAATCTTTTACAAACTCAATTCTTTCACCTCGCGTTTTGACAGCGCCCTTGGACATTTTGTAAGCCACGCTGTATAAATTTCATTTGTATATGTATATGTGGTGAATAAAGCTTCTCAATACATACAATGATGCAGCTGTTCCATGCACATTGGATCAGAGCGAGTAACTGTGAACGGGCGTTGAGAAGGTACAGATGCAGTACGGCTGTTCGTAAGTCCGTCCGCCCGTCATCATCATCATCATCGTCTTCAGCAGCATCATCAACATTCCAGCTGCCTCAACAAAAACACACTTCACGTCATGGTTTTGCTCTTAAAATAAATGAATATTGCAACAGTTCATAAAATACAGTACTATTAAGATTAATATACTTTGACGATATCAAGGGAATTGAACAAAACAACCCTTCAAAAAGTCAAAACTACTGAACTTTAGTTATGTTTTCAATTACAGACAGTTTCTTTTTGAAGTGGCCAGTATTATGAGAAGAACACCATAATATATTGCAAGATAGACCGTGGCCATTAAAAATCAGACATAGTGTCATCAAGGGCCGTAGCCTTGGCCTTGCAGACCTTCCAGCTTAGCCTTGGCCTTAGCCTCAAACTCTCAGAGATAGTCATCCTGGCGTCGTTCTCGATCAGATCAGCCTATTCCTACGGCCACACACGGCAAAAGTGAGTAGTTGCGTGTAACATCCCACTCAACACATGAAGGCCTATAGGTCATTTTGCGGACAATTTTACATGTCGGATGACCCAACCAACAGTGTCATAGCACTGAAGGACGATGGTCAGTTAACCAGGTCAAGGGCCAATCCCACCAGGCTCAGCTCACTAAAAGGTGGAGAATAGCATCATTAAGACTGAAGATACAGAGGCTTTCAGAACATAGAGAGCTAAACCAAGCAAGATCAAACCTCGATCCAGTCAACCAATCTGTAAGAACTGCTCTTACCACTGTGCAGTATTAAAATGGTACACAATACACAGAGAGAATTTTATTCATATTCGCCTTCCTGCAGACCAACATCACGCACATCTCAGACGTGGCCAAGTGGAGGTAAGAGGGAAGCACACTATCTAATAAAGGTGAAAAAGCAGCAGAAGTGGAAAACATTCACGGTTTATCAATACACTATTTCGTTTAAAACACGCGTGGTGCAACTATAGACACCACGAGTAAGCCCCCGCCACTAGCACAAATTTCACAGGGGTGAAGTTTTTGTAGGGGTGGGAACGTTGGGACGCCAGTGGTCCAGGTGGCCCAACAGCGCTGCAGCCGCTCAAGACCGCAAGCACTGCTGCACTGCTGTGCCAGTCAGCCAATGGCCGACAAGTACGCGTTGGCGACAGACAAATGAGCAAACAAACAAACAAACAAATGAACAGATGGATAAACTGGGCCCTGCCATCGTTGACAAATTTCTCATTTAAGTACAGTGTAATCTGTGTTGTTTTTATGAAGATTAGACTGCAGAGTTTATGCGAGTGTATAGCAAACAAACTAACTTCAAGGATGATCGTCGGCTCCCAAATTCGTTATGAAGGTCGAGTGGTGTAACATCGGGGTGTGTGACGTGACTCAAGTCTTGGTCACTGGCGGCAGGTGTCAAGTTAGGAAGATCACGCTCTCCATGTCCACGTTGACTGCTATTATCTTCTGCGTTACTTTGTCTGTCTTTCTTGCTAACTAGAGCGTCACGCAGCACATTGGCATCCAAGCTCTCATATAACTTGACAGCACGGTCTTTCTTTCCGACCTTCTTCCCACGACTCTTTAACACGCTTTTCTCTGTCAGTTGACATGCAAGCTGCTCATCATTACGTGGATCATCACTCGTCTTAGAGGCAGAAAGTTGATCATTAGTAGATGTTGTGATGTGACCAGCAGTGGAGGAGGACCACGTGTTTGCTGACCGGCGACGTAGCCCCCATCTTGCTGTTACAGACAAAGCCTTTGTTGCTGGCCGTACAGGTGAAACGTCCAAACCAGACTTGGTTGAGGACTCGTCGATTCTGTCTGTTTTTGACTGTGACGACCGAGCAGTAAGGGTTCGAAACACGGACTTTTTAGAGCGACTGGACTGCAGCCCGGACGATGACGATGCATTATGCGTATCATCGACGTCGTTTTGTTCTTCACTCTTTGTCTCTTTGCTGACCTTTTTCTTTTCGTCTGTCAAGTATCTGACTATAATGTGCTGCGTATTTTCTCGTTCGTTTCCACTTAAAAAATCTGGGTAATCACCTTCCTAAACAGCACAACATCTTCACTTCACATCCACAATGCAAATATTCATCTAATAATAATAGTAATCCGACTTATAAAGCTCCTAATGCCTTTGCTTCAGAGGCGCTGGCGGCAGGTCAGTCGTGGGTGTTAATCAAAAGCTTTACGGAAAAAGTACGTCTTAAGGCTAGATTTAAATAGGCTACAGACAGTGAGTCAGCGCTGATTATTGTCTCAGGCAATGAGTTCCAGACAGTTGGCGCAGAACAACGACAGGCTTGTCTTGCGAGTCTGTCCTGATGAACGGCTTGTCAAGTAGTGGGACGGTAGACGAGCGAAGTGTCCGTTCACTGACTATGACGACTGAGGTATGTCGGTGCTGTGGCGCTGCTGCGACTCTTGAAGGTCGACACAGCCACCTTGTACTCGATTCTGTGTTGAATGGGCAACCAATGCAGCTCACGCAGCAATGGCTGGACATGAGATCGTCTTGGACCTTGGAGAACGATCCTGACTGCATTGTTTTGCACTCGCTGTAGAACCTGAATGCTGCTGGCTGGAGCACCATACAGCACTGAGTTGCAGTAGTCCAGTCTGGTCAGTATGAGACTGCAAACCAGTGTCACCGCGAGTTCTGTGGACAGTAGATGGCGTATATGGCGGATTGCTTGCGATTGATAATTGCACGATCGTGCTACAGCCATGGCATGTTTTACATGTTAATTATACAGCACTCAGAGAGCGCAAACTTCCGCCAAGGCCAAAATCTCATGGGGGATAGTTTTTCATGGGCCAAGTATCCTCTCCTGTTCGACCTCGAAATATGCTCCAAGCTCTTCAAGTATGGCGCCATTAGACGGAACCACATGTGACTTCCTATTACTGTTCTATAGAAACGTTGGCCGTATCTCTTACCGTTTCTGCACTACAGTCGATTTTATTGCTGAAATGACCTTACTTGGCGACTGTGACCTCTATATGACAGTGAAGGTCCATCCGGATCACCTCAAAATGAAATCACCTTGAGACTGGCCAAGACCTACCTTTGATAATGTTACTCCATGCATAACTTTTTGCGTGAGGCTGCACACAGCAGACTGACAGAATGACAGACAAACTGATCTCATCACATAACCTCTGCTTTGGCAAAGGTAATAACAGTAACAACAAGTGACCACAGTATACAGTAAGATGTGCCTCAGTCACTCGAATTCCAAAAGTACGGCCCAAATCACAGGTTAGGGGTCACCCTAGGGGGTTGAAAATGGCACCATTGAATTCCTGGGGTAGTGTTTCCTATTTGTGTTCAATAGTAACATAGGCCTCTGGCATACCGTTTAGCCACAATTGTTCACGTTTAAAGTTTCAAACATAATGGCCAACAGTCAACGACCAACGACTAACCGCCAACCAACCAACATCACGACACCATCTATTGCAATATGCACGGTTATTCTGTCATTCTGTCTGTCATACTGTGAGCAGGATAACTTATGATCATGGTAACAGATGACATTCACCAAACACGGTATTCATACGGATTCTGGATCAGTTTACTATTTCTCTCACCATTGTGGAATAGGGGATTTTAGGAGATTTATTATCATTTTTGAAAAGAAGTCACCGGCTGATGTTTACAACACTTGGTGAATGACTCGTGCCGACAGGAGAATGAATCCAATATGTTTGGGAGCAATCCGGCAGACAACCAGATCCGGATTAATTCGGAAATCTGGATATGAATCCCAGATCAGATTTTGGCCTTGCTGGAGTTTGTGCTCTTGTTGTTACATTTGAATAGTTGCCAGCCTGAAATCACATACTTTGTTAGCCTACTTGCTCACTGATTATAAGTCTTCAGTAGAGCAACTATCAAATCAACTGCAAATGTAGCAAAACTAGCAACAATGTCAAGTACTACCATTACTGCATGGGTATACAGCGCTCAGTACTTACTCAAATAATATCTATTAACAAACAAACCTGTGACAGTGAAACAATATCCTGCAAGTGGATGACTTTACTCAATATCTTCTGCAAATCTTCGCCACTCGTTCGTGGATTTTTGGTAGTCAGCCTTCCGGGGTCATTGTCAACAAGATAGATCCAACTGTCGCAAAGAATCACAAACTTGAATGCTCTGTTTTCTTTTTCCGAACACACAATACACGATTCATGAGCGCGGATACGCTCATATGTGTCAAAGTCTAGAGCCCGCTTTAGAAATGTCTCCAACCGGTTGTGACATTTACGAACATCCTTGTTTGCATATGCACTTGCCATTCATCCATTGCACTACAAAAATATCATTAGAAGTTTCACTAAAGTATACCTAATAGTAGCCTACTACTATTGTTCTGGTTAAAGAAGATAATTTAAAACAAGATTCAGGATATAGTAAGTATTCTAATCGATAATTATATTTTTAGTGAAAATTCACAGAAAGTAGATGAGCACTTTTCACTATTTTTCGTGAAAATTTCACGAAAACTAAGGAGTCACTTTTTGGTTATTTTTCGTGAAAATATGGTGTACAATAAAATAAAAACATAGGCTAATTTGTACGTCGTTCTACTTACTGAATGTTGTTTTTAATTAAATTTTTACAGTGTAAGCTGACAGATTTATTATTTTTGCTTGTCATTTATAACTGAAAAGTTAAAGGGACACTCCGGCGCAGAATTGCGTATATATTTTTTGGTCCATCCTGAAAGTATATACTATCAGATATTTTTCTATAGCAAAATTGTTCCTAATTGTGCTGTTGCAAAATAATTATTTGAGCCCGAAATGTATAGGTGATTAGTCCGATCTTGGAATTTCCAGTTTTTTCACAAGTTTTTTCCCCGAGTATATCTTTGGTGGAGTGACAAATACCATACTAAATGTTGTAACAAATTGCTGTACCGTTCAGAATCTGTTGGAAAACGAAAAAAACTTTTCCCCAGCAAATTATGATACGTATTAGTGCACGCTGTACAACCAACATGCGACGCCAGTAGGACCTACTAGCAGAGTTTGGAATTTCCCAGCGTCAGAATGAAACTTCAAATTTCTGACCCCTTACGGCAAAAATTGAGAGTCCAAACTTTGTAGGTGAAAATGTTATATATTAAACTTTTTATTGAACGAGAAAAAAATATAGGTCAATCTGCGCCGGAGTGTCCCTTTAAAGATACTCTCAGTAGGCTTACGTTATGTACAATACCGTAGGCCTTAGTCAGCAATTTGCCTGAAGTCTCACATACAATAGTGACAACTGTGATGTATATTTTAACTATGCTGAAAAAAGTCTTTCCTTTTCAAGTTATACATCAATTTTTTACACAGAAGCTTCATTTAAACCGCAAACTTCCTCAGTGTTGGTAACTGGTGACTGCATAGGTTTTAGATACTTGGGTTAATTTACATACAATACCTTACACCTTAGGTCTATTTAGCAGTTTGCCGAAGTCTTATTTGTAGGCCTATTCATCACAAACCTCATTAAATGTGAGACGAAGTGTACCTTTTATGGTACATAGCTGCAATTAAGCTATAACTGTTTTGCAATTTTAGCGGGAAATTTACAAAACTAAACCTTACTTAGGTCTAGGCCGTGTGTTCACAAAAAATAGCAAAATCATCTAGTCTAGTTTGCGTGAATTTTCACGAAAAATAACCAAAACGTGACTCCTTAGTTTCCACATTTAGTTTCCGTGAAATTTTTCGCGAAAAATAGTGAAAAGTGCTCGTCTACTTTTCATGAATTTTCACGAAAAATAACAACTTGCTATTCCAATGCACTTTTGAAGTCAGGGGATCTTCAGAGTCGGGCGACAGTGCAGTTAGGTGTGTGTGTTTGATAACTCACGACGACAAAATATGTAGGCCTATTGTTATTTTCACTAGCTGGATAAGGCGTAGACGTAGAATGTATACGGGCGCAAGCGTATAGACTCTTTCTCAACATAATATCGACAGTTTTAAACAAAAAAATATGAAATGACACTTTACTTCTGCTTCCGGATATGCCTGCACGCAAATCATAGGTAATATCTAGATTGCATGCAAATGTTGTACAGAGTGTTATACATTCACAGACTACTTAGACAAAATACAAATAAATAGTACATCAACTTGGCGTCTTGTTCCTATGACAACGAGGGAGTGGCCGGAAACACAGTATAAACCATGACCGGAAATTAAACCGTGATAGAGAGGGGCAGGTATAGTTAATTAGTTAATTAGTTACACGTTATGGCAGAAAATCAGAATCCATCAAAGATAGGTCACCGTCAATGTAAACATGAACGTTACTTTACAACCCGTTAGCTGAAGATTGCGTAATTACTTTGATTTATCGAAGCAAAGATGTATCATGGGCGTAGGCTTTGCATTACAATAAAAACCAGGGAGTTTTTTTAACAGAGTAGAAACAGTTTAGTTTGACTCCCTGTTAAAAAACACTTGCAATCAAAAATAAAACTGCATCAGCTCCAAGGAAATATCGGCAGGCCGTGCAAATGCAATCCCTTGCACGAGTCTGACGAAATTTTGTGTCGTTTATGGAATTCCTATAGGTCCATGGAGTTGAGATTAACCAAGCACCGCGCACGCGTCATCGCTGACGTCATCGGCGACTCATCGCTGATTTTGCCGTATTTCTTTGTTTATTTTAGAAACAAGCAAAAAAGTGAAATGATTTTCGCTCATCAAACTTAATATCTGACTGATTTACGTGGATCATGTGCCTGCAAAATCAACCGACGAGTTAACTAGCATTGGATTCAGCGATCGCACAGTCCCAAGTTTGGTCTCAGTGAATCGCTCAGCGAATCGGCGAGCAATTCGCTGAATTCAAACGTAAACGACTTCAAACACTTTTTGGCTGATCTTTGGTCTGACTCGATCCAGATTTAGGACTCAGCTAAAGTCTCAGCGAAAGACTATTACACAAAATTAAATGACCCATTGTATGTGCA
>Ga0209149_1001934_pt1 | contig 11153 bp, 8 predicted proteins | sample WorMetTyACAVOLI2_FD_187423 | JGI IMG/M metagenome (GOLD analysis project Ga0209149, IMG submission 187423) | Marine gutless worms symbiont microbial communities from Max Planck institute for Marine Microbiology, Germany - Olavius algarvensis... ...
TCTTACAGTCTGAACTATAGTAAGTTGCAGTAACACCTTTAATACCAAACTTGGTAGGTAGTGGCTGTTGGGCTACGGGAGCACCTCAAAAATGATGCGGACCACGCGTACACCGTACCACGTACTACGTACCCTGAATAGGGCAACACTACAGCTACAGAAACGTAATAAAACTGCAATTATAAATGTAAAAAAACTGGTTTATACACGAGTTAACGGCGCATTACACATCGAAAACTGCAAAAATTACAAAAAGGTGCTATTACTCAACAGCACATTGACACTTAGGCGATGTGCTGGTGTGTAATCACCTTGTTGTAATTTTCGCAGTTTTCGATGTGTAATGCGCCGTTAACTCGTGTAGTTTTTTTTACATTTATAACGATTAACGAATATGTTCCATCGGATCAGATAGCATCACTCGGTGCGAATCTGGAGACGTGTTTTCGTATTTTCTGGCAACGGTATTCGTCGACTTTCTTTCCTTCCTCAACCATTTTAACCATTCTGAGTGCAGAAGTAATTACAGTGCCACATCGAATAATATGAAGTTGGTATACTGGCCGCTGATGTCATTTGGTACGGTACCGCGAGGAGGGGACTGGGCTGCAGGCCGCCTAGGGTTAGGGTTGGAGTTAGTTAGTTAAGCTTAACGCCAATACTGTACTAGGCCTACATATAACGCGGTTTAATTACCAGTGATCATCATGGGTTATTGAATAGCGAGACGCCTTACCCAAGATGTGTGTAACTATGTGGCAAGTCTATACGGGATGATTATAATTGCCGAAAACTACTGAAACCTGACACGAACCAGTAGGGCCTACTCCTATTCTCCTAACCCTACCCGCTCTGCCTGCATGGTCTCCGTAGTTTTTTAGTAATTATAGACAGCGCTATATGGCGGTGCGTAGAGCGTCGTGTGCACCTCAGCGTACGACTACCGTCAAATTTAATTTGTACCGTACCGTGAATGTGTCTGGTGGCGTTCAGTGCGACCTGTAGTCACGTGACCCCCGCGTCCTGGGCAGATATGCATGGTAAAAAATTGAGCTAGGCCTCATACACAAAAACAGTAGCCCCCCTCCCCGCCGGTTGACCTTTGAAGGAACGTTTCGAAGTTCGTAGTGCACTGTAACGAACACTACTATTCTTTGATGCTAATTATTAGAGTAGTGAGTGTCGAACTAGACAATTAACATAATCACATTGCCCTAGTCTGGCAGTGTTGTGAGTCGAGAACCTCCGTGTTTACATCCACGTCACTTCTGCTCGTCCTGGATCCGCCACAGGTCAACTCACGAACGCTCCTTTAACTCACCTTGTGTACCTACTAACGGCTTTGATCCCTTGTTGTCGTCGACTTGTCTTTCATGCTATTTGCCGACAATTCCTTGCAATAATTAATGACGCAGTCTGTAGCTTTTGCACTAGAGAGCTTCGGTCCGTGGTGGGTGGGGGGGGCTTATACGTAGCTTGCAGTAGGCCTATTTCAAAACAGTAGTCCCCTAAAACTTTCTAATATTTTCACTTCGGTGAAATCTTTTCGCGTGAAATTTTGCAAACTTGTTGGCAATTTATATACACATATGGGTTGTACGTGTGTGAGTGCTTGTTACTACCAGTGCAGTCGATTTCCTTGATTGACTTGTCTGTGAAACGTGTGCCGAGTGCGACGTGACGTTAAACCGTCGCGTGTTCCGTGTTCGCTGTTCGTAATAATCTGTGTATTGATGTGACAGACTTCGAGTCGTATTTCTGCAGTGGGACGATAATTCGGTGGTCACGTGATAGCCAGGTGCGAGATAGACAGGTGAGACGGGTTGGAACTATGCCCAGTATGCAGGATGCCAGTGCTGCAGGCGGCGACGATCGTGAGGTGTTGATGACCATGGAACGACCTTCATCTCTGGTCGACTCGCTTCCTAGCGCCATGTCGCAGCTTCATCAAGCTGCAGGTACGCCGACCGACAGAAACGGCAACAACTTACCGTCCATCACCTACGCAGACCTCACAGGTTTAACAACATCAGCAGCTTGCATGTATGATCGCTCTCCCAGAATGTTTGCCTGCACCCCTCTGTATATAGGGTGAGGCAAAATAAAATATCCCAACGCGAAAATCGCGATATCTATATAATGCAAGAATATTTTTACACAAAATTTTCCACATTTATTTACCACATATGTCTTCACAAGTCACTGTCTCGATCCGAGCTTTATCAACGATATTTTACCCATAACCAAAGTTATAGGCCTAACTGCGATTATTACTTGAAATATTGAAGAATTTATTACAATGCTATGTTGCACGTAAACATAAAAATAATGACGTCACAACAGCGGAGCAATACATTAGTGTGCAGTATTGTGATAAACAAATGAGCGAAATTTGGTGCAAAAATATTCAGGCATTTCTGAGATATAGCAATTTTCGTGTTGGGATATTTTATTTTGCCTCACCTTGTAGAGGCGGATAGAGACCGACCGAAAGTCGTTTTCTACTTACGACCGTAACCCAAAATGGCACCGTAAGTGAGCAATCAGTTTCGGCCGTAACCGAAACCGAAATCGGAAGTGGACATACGCCCAGTTGCTATCAATTCCGTTTATTGAACATCTTTATTCACCGCGAATGGTAGGAGAAATAAAAGAAGGAAAAATAGGAACAGCAAACGAACAGATAGTGATGTGCCTAACTATCTTAACTAATGCAGACGACTAGGGTTTATACATAGACATAAAACACACACTCAGTGAAAACAGAGAATGCAAACTATCAAACAGCGTGTTTAATTTCTTACGAAAAACATTGTGCATGCATAAATGGTGCTGTCACTCTCAGTAATCAAATTTGAATAACTGGACCATGCAGCTACAGAGATATCTGGAGGAGAACGCGCGGAAATTAGCCAAGGGAGAGTAACCCGTTAATGCGTCAAGGCAAGCATAGTTCTGATGTCTGGCTCCCTCCCGCTGCCCAACGTCCCGCAATTTCTGGCCAGCAGTTTACTGTCCGGGTGCACTTCTCCCATCGCCCTATGAACATCTTTATTCACCACGAATGGTAGAAGAAATAAAAGAAAAAAATGGAACATCAAACAAACAAACAGTGATATGGCCTAACTATCTTAACTACAGTGTATATCTGTGTAACAATAACAAACAAAAGAAAGACGTTTAGCTTACACTGATATTGAAATATCTTAGCATGCTCTTATTACACTTAATTTTCTTACAAAATGTGTTGCTTTTTATCTCTAGCATTTCAGTTGGCAGGGGAAAGTTACATTATAACGTTATGGTTGTGTCCCACAAAGACCATCCTTGTAACATTATGGTTGTAACTCAAAATTCGTTTGCTTGTGCAGTGTTTATAATCTCATTCAATGTCGCAGGTCTTCCATAAGCTCACTCACTACAGTTTCGGCCAGTTTCGGTCGTCTGCCCTATAGTTACGGCTGACACCGAATGTAAAATGGGGTGACCGAAACAAGCAAGCAAGCAAGCGTTTATTACAGTAGTAGCCAAACTGGCTATAAAGTAGTACTGTAGTACAGCAGATAAAATAACAATGAGATGGACAAATAACAATAATTGATAGGTCTACGATAAAATTTAAATGTCAACACTCAGCAATACATCAAAATTATGTATAGTTTTTACAGAGAAACTGAACCGAAACTACATTTTATGTCAGTTTTGGCACCGAAACCGCAACTGAAACCGGATTTCGGTCGGTATCTAAGACGGAGCAGCTGTTGTGATCACCAGTGTGTGTGTGTGTCTGTCTGTATGTCTGTGTGTCCGTCTGTACGCAAGATAACTGACCAACATGGTGATGGGGATGTCAATCAAACTTCGTGTCTGTCCGTCCGTCCATCTGTCTGTCACACGCCGGTATTAACTAAAAGCTAATGACCCTATAATACGATCACGCCGTTTTCACCACCTGCGTGTGTAGCCCATGGACTTGTTGTATGCGACCAACTGTCATACCCTAGTCCCAGAGAACTACCTTGCGAGTAAGTAAGTAAAAAGTCGATTTATATAGCGCATCGTTGTGAAACCTCTAATGCGAGGACGTCAAACAAGATGGGGTGGGTAGAAACGGCGAAAAACGCAGATTTTCGACCAGTGTGTCGTCTTGAACATGATAGAAGATAGGCGTTACAATAGAAGACTAATAGGAAGTCGCATATTAGCTTACAGTTGGTACATGTTTGGATGACGTTGAATGACCGAAACGGATGCATCATTTTCGACCGCTTTTCTAGTTTTACTACACTGTGAGTCAAAAAAATTGGACCCTTTCATATGAGCATAACTTTGGCAAATACTGTCCGATTTTAATAATTCTTTTACTGTTGCAGACAGAAATTAACTGTGACCAAGTGTACCCTAAACCATACGTCAAATCTGCTGGTGCACTACCTTGTAAAATGAACAAGAATGTATTGGCCAACGTTGTATTTTGCTAACTCGCTCAAGATCACTGGAAATGGCACCATTCGATAGATCGTATATGAGTTCCTGTTGGCATTCCATAGTAACTATGGCTCTTGACAAGTACTTGGGGTGTGTCGAGATTTTTCCGATAGGTGGCGTACAGGGGGCGCAGGGTTAGGAACCCGATTTACACCGGACTTTTGCATTTCTGAAGAAGTTATGGACGGATTTCGATGAAATTTTATGCGTTGAAGATTACTGAAAAACGCGTGCGTGGATTTGCATGAAATGTTGCTTGTCGACAGATGGCGGAACATGGACGAACTGATTAACTTTTGAGCCCGATCCGAATTATAGTCCGGATGCCGGAACCGGATTGCTTTCTCCGATAATAATTTCAGCGCTGCTACGCGGAATTTTACGTCGGGAAAATCCGACCTATACGTACGCCTATTGGCCGCTGCAGCGAGGAGTGTTTTTAACATGGTTTTATTCACTGAGCCAGTGAGCCGTCGAAACACCTTTGTCGGAGGTAAATGCGCTCCACCGAGTGCCCTTCTAGTTTGATTTTGGTTTTGCTGTAGCAGGTTTTGCTTGGACGAATAGTACGACGTATATCTGCGTGTGCTGAATAGATCATTCAAAGGCAGCGCGGCTGGACAACGCGGACCCGGATGTTGAGACCGGAAGCAGTATGACGGCCTGTGGCGGTGTTGGACGACCAGTGCGGAAGTTGTCTGTGGGCGACCTTCACATTCGCAGTCACGAGGAAGACCACGTGTCAGCGTGTCGTGAAATACGCGCCATACTTCGGGAGATCAGAGACTCGCTCAAGTCTGACGCCGGCCCCGGAAATCCTGACGCTAGCAACCACGTAGCTGATGCTAGCAACCACGCTGCTGCCGCTGTAACAGGGACGTCGAAGTGCATCCACGAGGACGTACAGACGCAGCCACGTGAGACCGACGTGGAGCTGCGTGAGCGCCGCGACAGGCAGAGGTCTGGTCGGCGACAGTGTCGACTACTGTCTCTGCCTGCCCGCCTGCAACCAGGCCACGTGGACGGACTGGCAGACCGCGACGACGCGATCGACCAGAGCAGGATGGGTCGACGACGGGTGCCCGCTAATGTGCGGTTCGCCGATGAGGTCGGAATGAACTTGAACACGTTCGCGATGATACCTTCGAGGCAGGTCCGGGATGACTCTCCGACCTGTGTGCCGCTACCCAGGCCACGTTCTGCCTCTTTCAGTCACAGACGGCCTAGGTCTCCTCCTCCCGCTCCTCGGCCACACGCTCGCTGCACGAACGGTTGCACGGAGAAGCCTCAAGTGGATAGACTGACCCGAGAGTTAGGTGATGAACTGAAATTAGTCGAGGACCACCAAAAGTTAGAAACAAACCACGAACAGTTTCGACTGTGCTTCAAGCAGCCGTTCGCGGAACTGGAGCATTTCCGCAGCAGACTTGACCAACAGCAGGTCTGTTTGGAGAACGTGCGTGTGGACGACTGGGCGGCAGGAGCACCTCATCACGGCGGCACAACGTCGAACTCGTTGTCCGTGTCCGCCGCGTCTCATCCGCCGTCGTCAATGGCAGCAAACAGCGTGATACTGTGCAGCATTCAGACGAAGAATACGTCGGGACCGGAGCAGCGAGATACGCGGGTGTTCGCGCGCTGCACGAGTGATAACTGGCGCACGTACGCCGACCTTCCGGCGCAACGCGTGGCCGGCCTCGACAGCCTCGGACTCGGCTATGGCCGCTACTGCTTCGCTGTTCGGCGACCAGTCACGCCCGAGCCTCGCTCGGCATCACCCTGCAACGAGCCGTCAGCCGCTGTGGAGTTCGCGGTCTGCTATGAGACGGTGGACCGCGTGTTGTGGGACAACAACGACGACGCCAACTACCGCATCGAGTGGTTCGAGAACGTCACGTGACCGACACGTTTACTGTGGCTCTGTATGCATTAGACAGCACTCAATATTCGTGTCGTTGCACGCTAGTTAGCACCGAAATAACTTACTTGTTCGTTTTCGTGTATTTTCTGATTTGAAAAGTGGTGATAACTCGTCTGTGTGGTGGGCAGTGGCACCACTCGCGTCACGAAAGCTGTGTCTGTTCATGTATTCTACACGGTGCAGTGGAGGCAGAGTCTGAATAAGAAGGTAAGTAAGTGGTGGTAGTAATGACAAGGGTGCTGGACAGGTGTATATACACTGTAGTTACAGTTATAAGCTACCTGGTGAGCGAACAGTGACAATGGCGGATCTGGGAGTTCCTGTGGAGGATTCACGCAGGGAGGTGGTGAAACTCGAAGGGCCAAAGATCGGTGCCAGAAGGACAGAGTGTAGGGCAGTGTTCTTGGGGGTCACTGTGAGCTATGGGTCTACGTGAAGTGAACACTGAAGCTCCCTCAGCAGGGTCTGGACACTTGGTTTTGTTGGGCAGTAAGTTACTTAAGATGGCCTCCACTGGCCGTCGAAATTGTTTGTGTTGCTGTGAGGGAAGGGACACGACTAACGTCGGCCGTATCGCAGATCCGCCATTGACAATCTGTGGCTGATAAGTAATTGATGTGGTGTGTGAGTTTTGATGTCATTTCGTTTATTCGCAGTCATGACGCAGTGGTTAGTGCACTGCATTGCGCTGCGCTGCCTGCTTGACGAAACCATTCCACGGTGACTGTGTTGTGTGCGATCTAATTCGACTTTCGTTTCGTCTATGTTGTTTTCTTCCATGTTTCCTTGTCTGTCAGCGTTGAGGCAAGAAATAGAACTCTTGTCGGCATTCAATAAGCTGGTTCACTGTTAACAGTTTACTGGTCGGCTAGCTGACCGTGTGGCTGGGAGTTAGCTATACTGATTTGTCGCTGTATTACGGTAGTGCGTGAACGAGGCGTTCTGTGTGCCAATAGCGGTCTACCTGTAACGTGTGTGGACATGCGACTTGGCATGTATCGTGTGTAATTTTCTCCAAGGCCTGGTTCTTGTCGCTTGCTTGCCTAGTCAAACATGCACTTGTTGTACACACGTTTTGTACACGCTATAATTATGTTCAGTGTTGTTTTAGGCGCGAAACGTATGTGTTTTTGCAGCGTAATATCATGTATTCATGGCGGCGTCAGTGTTATTTATGTTTTTAGCTCACAGCTGTGGCCAAATATCAGCGGAACTGATGGGACGTCTACGTGATTCTTCGATGTCCGGTTAAGTCCTGATTTTGATTAAACTTGCTGTGAATGATACGAGGGCGAGGGGCTACAAAGTTGTAGAGCAGAGCGAATTTTGAATATTTGCATAAATTGTGTTAATTAGGTCAAACGGCCCACAAAAAACACACGAGCTATTTGAGTGACGAGGCTGTAGTTTGAATCTGTTTCAGTTTTTGTTTCATGTCGTCAACGTATGTGACACAGCGCGTGGTCGGTTGAAGAATGACTTTTGATGCAGACTTTAAACCGAAGAATAGTCGCGTGTTTATCGTTTGATTATGTCGAGAGCATGGGGTTCTGAGGAGCGGCGCCATGTTGTTTATTCTGACAGCAGTCACGCACGTGCCTCTATCCCCTCTAACTGGCTGTGCACTAGTTAGGCACGTGCCAGACTTGACTGGTCAAGGTAGAAAGGCAAAGGTAACGTGGAGTTATATAGTGCCTAGTCGTGAAACCTCTAAGGCGCGGCGCTCAAGGTCTGCAGACTTGGCAGCGCGGCCGACGCGGGTCGAAGTAGGGGTCGTGGTCACAGGACAGCCAGCCTCAAATTTTTCAGGTTTGATTTGACGACGAAAGCTGACGTCGACACTTAAGTACAAGCGATGGGGCCGGCCGTCTACTATCGCCCTGCGGCACGGCGCTAAATTTACATTGTGAACTTCCGTCCCGAATTTGTATTGCATCTAGTGTCGTTTTTTATTATCACTGATCGCACAGTGCTTAGTATTTTGTGGTGAACACTGATGTTGATATTGATGCTTGTCTTGTGTATACGATCGAATCGAAGAAATATGTGTGGCGCGTTTAATCAGTGGTATATCTGTGATATTGCTATAACAGCGGGTAATTAACTGACAATGCTGATTGTATGCGCGTGGCTATGAATTCTCGACGCAGTATTTAGCTTTTCTTGCTCATTCGTCTTCACATCGCGAGTGCTGTAGCTTTCAGACAGTTGCGTGCATCACTTCGTGGCTTGACTGTAGATCGTTTTCAGATTTTGTAGACGGACACGTCAACGTGCCGTTTGTGGTCTGTAATTGGTCGCATTGACAGAGACGGTATCAGGTGAACAGGCGGATATCATACTTTGTAACGTCAGTGTGAGACTGGTTTATTGGTATAATACATCTGCAACTACACTGTACTAGGCCACGCCTACTAGCTACTGCTAGCCAATCCCGTTACAACCAATAAACCAGTCTCACACTGACGTTACAACTTTGGATTCTCGACGTTTAAGTAACTCTGCGTGGGTATGTGAGATCACACCCCAATGCGTATGTTCCTAATAAACGAATATTGTAATTTTACTGTCTAGGACGGTCGAAACTAGCTTCGACATGTTTCAGTGTGGAGTTTGTTATCACAGGATTTTAACGCGTAGAAGGTGCTGACATTGACGTTGACCTAATTGCTGACCTTGTGACCTGTATATTGCTGATAACGCACGACGTTAATTCGTTTCACGTTCGTAGCGATGTTTGCACAACACCGTTGTATGCTATCTATAGGTTTGTGTGGCGAAAGACAACATTGGCTCCAGTTGACTGGCAGGACACGTATATATGAGATTCGTTGTGTTGACAGAGTTTCGTCAGTTGCTCGTAAATGTTGCAAAACATTCTTTGCTTAACAAGTGCACTTTTTGACGCTGTAAAAGTAAAATGCGCCTTTGCCAATATAACGCGGTGGACGGCATGTTCCGTTACGCGGTAAATACACGGTGTGATAGTGGCTGTGGCTCCAGCTGTTGCAGCGACCATCTCCGCAACCGTTCGTCCAGCTGTCGTGCAACTTGAGCCAATTGCAACCACAGAGAGCGTATTCCTAATGTCGAACTTCAACAAGCCATACTGCACCCACATGATCCAGGCTACGGTCGCACTATCCACCGTGCTATACACTATGAATCAAAAAAGCAAGACCGACTTTCGCAATTCTTTCATCGGCAAACTCGGTTGCAATTTTATTATCGTCATAGATCAAACTATACCATTCCGTGTTTGAGGTCCGGTGGGATTTTTGACGATAACTGTATATTACAAACGTACGGCCGAGTCTGCCGGTGAAAGAATTTGGTTGAAAATCGGTAAGTACTTGGCACAGTCATATACAAGAGTTTTTGATGTAGACTGTTGCATAGTGAAGTATGAAATAATGCGTTTTTATACACCTAACAACTTTTATCGTCAATTTTGATACAACTGTATTTTCGCTGCCTTCGTGTAATATGTGCAAACCTGCAGTCTTAGCGGCATTAGATTTTGTAAACTGCTAGAGTTTTGTGACGTTAGGCAACTTGTCAATGTAGACTTAATGGACCGTGTGAAACGTCGATTCTAACGATTTACAGTAGTTTGTAACTTTGACGTTATCATGTAGCCTACATTGTTCGTGTAGAAAAGTGACATTAGTATTATTGGCTGACTGTGAATGAAAAAGATTTAAGACTATCGAGTATGTTCTGCTTGCCAAATATATATGTATAGGCCTATGTGTGTGTATTATGAGCCACGCCTTTGGTCTGTAGTTATTGGTGTTCAGTTATGCACTTGACAGTCATATGCAATGAATATTCATTACTCGCAAGTGTCGTTATGCTAATGTTCTCGTGTGTACATTTACTGCACTGTGATTGACTGAGTTAATATGCAATTATGCGCTTTTTCATTTGATTCGTGGTGTGTTTAATTTTGCACTTCTTAAAGATGCTCAGTTTCTTTCTTTGGCCGTAACTTCGATAAATTTAGACAACTTAAAAGTTTTTGGCACAAATCATCCTGACAATCTTTGTGACTGAAAAATTGTAAAATGTCCCATCAATACTTGCACGTCACTGCGTAATGATGACGTAATTGTGACGTCTTTGAAAATGCCGTTTTCGCAAGAAGAGAAACGCCAGAGTTCGTTCTCTTTTACTGTGGCCTGCAAATTCGCCGGATTTAAATCCAGTTGACTGCAAGACAAGGTGTACAAAACATGCATGACTGATCTGGACGACCTCAAGCACCACAAAATCTGAGTGGGCCAAGCTGGATCACGCCGTTATTGCAGCTTAGCCTGGCCTATGTGCATCAGTGACGTCGTCGATTCTCAGTGTGCGTCAAGGCTGGCGGCGGTCATTTCGAGCATTATTTTTGATTTAGATATTGTGTTTTCAGCAATAACTACGACTTTTCTTGTCGTTGATCAGTTGAACACTTGCACGTAAATAGCTAGGCCAGTTTGGTTTAATTGCAGTTGTCAGTTATGACTTTGCACTTTGCAATAGGCCTACATGGCCATTGTTTAGTTCGCAACGTAAAGCAGCGACACTGATTAGGTGAGGCGGACTTTTTGTGTTAGTAGTTTCGCATTTGTCACGATATTCCTATCAAAAAAATTGGGGTAGTATGAAGATAAGTAGGCGCAATCCCTGTTCTCCCTTTTTTAGTGTCAGTTATAGCATTAACGGTCATAAAATATTATAGTACTTAATCAGTATTATA
>Ga0209149_1001935_pt1 | contig 11153 bp, 8 predicted proteins | sample WorMetTyACAVOLI2_FD_187423 | JGI IMG/M metagenome (GOLD analysis project Ga0209149, IMG submission 187423) | Marine gutless worms symbiont microbial communities from Max Planck institute for Marine Microbiology, Germany - Olavius algarvensis... ...
TACCTTTTTTTCTTTGATCAGGCTACAGGTCAGACCCGTGGATGGATTTTTACGCGCGATAGCTCAAAAGACGTGAAATCACGCAAGGATGTGCCTTTTTGGGGTTATAAAACAAATTTAATTTTAAACCCATATTTATCCCCTAAAACCGTCAAATTTTGGCCCAAAACGGGACTTAGTTTTTTTTTGACCGAAAATGCTTAACAATGGGGGCACTCAAGAGTAAACTGCCCTTAATCATCATTGTAGCCCCATAAAAGTTGCATAGTGAATAGGCAAATCAGGGTCGGCGATTCCAAATATGGCACTTTCGACCACATATTTTGACCCCATGTCCCCCTTATCCCCCAAATCCCCAAATTTTGCATTACAAATAGTAGTTTTTTCCTCGAAACACACCGTTCCCGTCATCATAGATGCACATTGTGCTAAAATTTTTTTACACAACTTGGGTACAGGGAGTAGCTTACCAAAAACAACTTTCAGGGCTAAAATTAATGGGGTCTGGGCTAGGGCAGCATGTAAAAATTTGGGACCCATTTATTTCTGCAACCGTTGAAGCTAGCAACTTCAAATTTGGTACCGTATACAACTTGGGCTTGGGGAGTAGCTTGCCGAGAAACAACTTTTACGACCAAAATTGGCGGGGGTCCAGGCTAGGGGAGTATCCAAAAAGATTTGGGTCCCCTATTTATTTCTGCAACAGTTGAAGCTAGCAACTTCAGATTTGGTATACAACTTGGGCTTGGGCAGTAGCTTACCAAGAAACAACTTTTAGGACATATACTGGCAGGGGTCTGGGCTAGGGAGCATTGAAAAAATTTAGGACCCCTACTTCTTTCTGCAATCGTTGAAGCTAGCAACTTCAAAATTCGTACACTACTTCGGTTTGGTGAGTACTTTGCAATAACAATTTTAGTACCGAACTTGGTAGGGGCTGGCTGGGCTACAGGACAGGAGCACCTCAAAAATTGTGGGCATCACGTACTCCATACCACATACCCTGTACCAATTAACAGCTACAGAAATGTAATAAAACTGCAAATATAAATGTAAAAAAAACTGCGGTTTAGACATGAGTTAATGACGAATGACACATCTAAAACTTCAAAAATTACAAAAAGGTGATATTGCTCAGCAGCATATTGACATTTAGGTGATGTGCTGGTGGGTAATCACCTTTTTGTAATTGTTGCAGTTTTAGATGTGTTATTTGCCGTTAACTCGTGTCTAAACTGCAGTTTTTTTACATTTATATATGGATATGGACCGTGCGCAAGTTACTGTAGCTAGGACAGTATAAAGTGATAATATATATGCAGTATTTATAGCGCATCATTTACTGCTTGGGATGGCTTAGCAGTCGCTTAGCATTCAAAAGAATCCGGCTTCGATGCTTGGTAGTGGAATAATAAAAAATGTTTTCCATGTTTTACTTAGTTTTACACTTTAGTTTTATCGTAATATGCGACTTATTTAGTTTAACATTTACTTGAATCATCATTTTCACATTTTTATGATAAATTACTTTAGATATGTGGCCAAAGCCATTCCTGTGGTCCGTACGGTGTACGGCTGTAATTGACGGCTGTTCGTATGGGTCCGTATTAGGGATGTTAACGAGTCTTGATCGAGACGAGTCTCGAAATTTTTTATCGCGCTCCAGAATTAAATTTCTCGGAAGCCGAGTATCGAGAATGTCACCTAAGTTAGGCCTACAGTACGCTTCATGCTGCGAATGACGCAAAGCACATGATTGGCCGACCCTGGAGGCTGGATGACGGGCTAGGCGCAGAAAGAGCGCTGTAACTGCCTTTGAAGTCTCGAGTCGTGGGTGGCCTGTCGCCGGTGCCGTTGCAGTTACTGGCGTCTGTCTGCGCCGTCGGTCATCTCAACTTCTCGACTCGAGCACTGTTGAGTCGTTCACGTGTCCACTGTCACACTGCTGCAGAGCTGACCCAGTTTCACTGTACTGTATTTGGCAGTGGCTGCATCTGTTTATTTTAGTTAGGCTGAATCAAGCCAGCATGGCGGGTGACGGCACTGACTTTCAGACACAAGACTTACCAAGCGCAGCTGCCGGTCCGTCATGTCTGTTGTCAGCGAATTCCCTCTCCCATAAGCAGCCATGAAATTTGAAACCTGTATACTGTCGCCGCCGTGGCCACTTCAGAGAGGCTCAGTCAGCAGACTGTTTGATATAACTGTGAGAAATGTGCCGTCGCATGTCTGAAAGCTTTTTATACGTATGGAGCTGTGAAAGTCTTTAACATACACGGACGTGCTCAAAGATGTAAAACAGCAGACGCAGACGAAATGCGGACTCAAAATTCTAGGATCCACACATCTCATCCGTCGTGGGTGGGAAGACGATGAGCTATGACCTAATGACGAAAGATGGCCGTGGGCTCATGTGGACCGCACGTCCAGGCACTTGACTCGGCCATGCAGTGGGCGGAGGGGACAAATATTTTGCCACTCGTCGCCCATTAACATCAGGATATTAGCAGTCACACCTGTGTGCAGCTTCGCGCGCAATGCGGACCGTAATTTTTCTTGGAATCTGTATCCACAGAGCTGAGATACCCATTGAGACTTGATCGAGTTTCCAGGAATTCAAATTCTCGACTCCAGAAAAAATTTCTCAAAAATTAACATCCCTACTCCGTATCATTAAATTGTGAGGCTATTCGTACGGATACCTAACTGGTTCTGGTATTAACTGCATCGGCGCTGATGTGAACATCGCCGCGTCGGCGTTAGACACTGCTGATGTGCCATCCACACGCTATTCCTTCAATTCAGTTTTCTGTTCAGAAGCGGCTATTGCTAACCAACGTTAATGCTGCTAAATTGCTAGTGCTTGTGATAATAGCTGCGCAGGAAGCACAAAGTATCCATTGTCGCGTCACTGAGACGCGAACGAATCTTGGTGCAAAGTAACCCAGCCGCTGAAAACGCGCGCTCTGCTTCTACAGATGTGGGGGGATTTACTGCAAATAAGAGTACACGAGCTCTAGAAGGCTGCCATGCACACCGCTGCACTCGAAAACTGTCATTTCGATTTTTATGGCAGCAAGCATAGACTACTAACGAAGTTGGCTTAACTTGGCTAGTTGGCTAGTGCAGTACTGGCTACTAGTCTACTTGGTCCTTTGGTAGTGGCTACTCGGCTTGGCTAATGGCTATTACCTATTATTTGTTATATGGCTGATGGATTTATTATTTAAATTTAATTAGTGTTTATTATTTGTATTATTTTACCTTAATTTCTTCATAATTTTTGGCCGCATTTTAGGGTTAAATTAAACCCGTAAAACCCGGGTTTTTCACCGCACACAAACCCGGGTTTACGGGTTTGAAAATTGGCGAATTACCCGGGTTTTCGGGTACCCGGGTTGCATTCCTTACTCGACACCGCCGATTAGCCGGTCACGCGCCGATGCTGTTAACATAATAACGTGGTCGAGGCCTGCAATTATTGAGCAATGCCCACGCCGACATGCTGTCGAGAAGTACCGCCAATTTTTTTCAAGTCATTGTCACACGTCTGTTAACTACATATGGAGTTGCTCACACCACACACATCAGCTCGAATCAATCCGCGACAATTACACCAATGCGGCCGATGCAGTAAATACCGGAACCCGTACCTAACCCCAACCCTAACCCAAACCTTAACCTTCAATATTGAACCCTATGGTTAAAATTTCACGAGAATCATTCGCAACATGGCATAGTTTTAATGGAATACTAATAGGGAGTTACACATGCCCTACTCAACATTGTCATTTTGTATGACCTTGAGTGACTTGGCAATATATTCAATAACACGAAGCATTGTGCGGTCTCTTTGTGACAGCTGAGCTTCTTGTTAGTATGACACATCACAGCCAATATTAACATCTTCTGGCATCACTACACTACACTTGTGTTATCACGTTACAACTACCTATTTTTCTATATTGCTCGGGTATGTTGTATAATTAAGCTGCCCTATTTTCATTGTTATATGTTGCCTGTGCATTTTGCGATAACAGCATTGTGTATATTTGTTGTACTGTTCATATCCAGGGCAAAGTGGACGATCATCGACGAAAGTGGGATCGCAGTGAGTTTGAAAAACTTGCACGTGAGCGGCTGGCTGCTGAGGAAAAAGAAATAAAGAGTTCATCGTCTCATGATATTAGAAGGCGTGAGCCACCTGTTAGGCGTGATTTGTTGAAACCTCGTGATTATAAGGTATTTTTGTTTTTCGTGTCGTGCTTTTCGTTTGATACGAACATGAGACTAGGCTGATTTTCACTATGACTATGTGACAGGCGTCTGGACTTCTTGTACTATGCACTGTTTGTACCGTATATAACCTAGTGCTGTAAAATTAACATCTTAACGAATTGCTTAGCGCATTAAAGAATTAATTGCGATGAAAAAATTAATGCCATTAAAAATTTTAACGCAGGAAAAAATTACGCAAACTAGCGGTGCCGACAGTGAACACAAACATTCCAAAATCGAATGCATCTCAACGTTAAATGAACGAATAATTACTTTCTGATTGCAACACCAGTCCTACAGTCTATTTAGGTTTCATCTATGCCTCTTTTTAGTTTTTAAACTTCTATGCAGTGACGTCATTTCATTGCTATCATCGGTCGTCTGAGTCACGTTTTAGTGAAATTTTAATCGTCAGTACGAGGAGTAGACTAGCATTCAACAGCAATGGGCCAGCGACGTCTACCTGCAAATGGAACACAAACAAATTGCAAAATGTAAGAAACAAAATGTGTGTTGAAACTGCAATTACAGACGATTAAAAAAATTAATAATATGATTAACGCAATTAAAGAGATTAATTGCTTGACAGCTCTAAGTAAACTATTCATATCATGGACTGTTCATACCATAGACTACTCATACTAGACCATTCATACCACAATTACAGTAAACTTGTGCAAAAATTCACTTATCTTTGTACCTGACATCCATGACAGATCATTGATTTTACAAGTGAACTCGTTCCCGAGGACAGCATCACGTCTCTACTCTCCATTGTCTGATTGATAATCGATATATTCTAAAGGATGTCGTATTTGATGAATGTATTGTTGTAACACGCAATAATGAATTGTGCTGTGCTCATCAGAATTTACTTCATATTTACTGTGTTATAAGGAGCTTGCTACATCTGCATTGAATTACCCAAATCTAGCATGGCGTAAACAAAACATTAGTTGTGCAAAAAATGCGTAGGTGACAATAAATTACTAATAGCAAACTTTAACATTTTTGACAACAAAATTGTTTGGAGTCTAATAATGGATGATTAACTTTGAAGTCTTTTAGGCTTTATAATGCGAACGATATTAAGACTTAACACAATAGTCAATATTCTGAACTGTCCGTGGTATGGGCAGTCCATGGTGCAAATGGTCTACATGTGGTACAGATAGTCCATAGTACGTATGAAAAGTCCTGTGACCATGTGACACACCAGTATATAAGTATACAACTATACGCAATAAAGTGTGACGGTGTTTTTGTTCTGGTTACTGTTTATCTAATGATAAAGACACATAACCAAGGATCATAAACAGACGTAAAGATTTGTTGATTCACTGTGTTGGCGCTCTGCATCGATATCTGTTTATTGTGTCAGAAATTAAAACACCATTTACATAATACTGTAGTTCTGTTTTACATACAGTGAAGTTGGCATCAAAGTACAGAATTTATGTTGATTCATTTCATGCACATATTATCAGATGCTTATCATTAAACATTCTACAGATATGTAGATAAGTAAGTGGACATTGTCCTATTGTGTTGGAATATAAGTTTATTACAAATCAGATGCTGTTAATTCGGTTGTACATTTAAACAGTTTGTTTCTTATGGCTGATGTTTAAGTGTATCTTCATTAATTTGATACAACTGTGTTTTTAAGGTTGATTTAGATTCAAAACTTGGCAAGTCACAGGTTATAACAAAGACAACACCTTCTTCTCAGTTAGGAGGGTAGGCAGTGCATTCATGTATTTGTACATAATTATTGTAGTTTTAATGCAGTATACAGAAGCAATATGTGCATGCTGATGCTGTGTTTAGTTTGATGAACCGTAAGGATATTTTAAAATATTTTATTGCACATTGTTTGTGGTTTGATTTGGGGTTAGGTTTAGTGTTAGGGTTTTACGAACTAAAGTAATTTTTTTTCATTACATTCAGTGTGCCACACTGTATCTATCACTCTGCATATAATATAACAACTGGCATAGCGTTTGGAAGTCTGATCGATGCTTGCAGTTACAGGTGAATGTGACTGTTTGCTTTAGTTTTTACTTTTGTTCATGCTGTGATTTCCACAATCCATATCTGGCAGTACATGTCTTCTGTTTATCTCTGTCCATTGCCTTGCCTTGCGACTTTCATCTTTTCTAAATTGCCTACATGCTCAGCATGTTTCTAGGCAGTATCCCTCCACGAGATGCTTCGTCAACCTTATTTCCTATTTTTGTCCAGATTCTAGTGTTGGCAGTTTAGTGTAGCAGTAACACGTTGGACTCATCAACGCTATGCTAGGCCCAGTTAGTGCCTGGGTGGATGACCGTCTTTGCACGGGTAAACCACCTCGGTGCAGAACCAGGCACCCAGGCCTACTCAGCCTGAGCCTGCCGTCTGCGGTTAGGCTAGAATGAGTACCCGGCGAAAGCTGGGGTAGTAAACAGGCATATCGCGTAATACACCAGCCAATATCCGTGGTCCTGCAGTGTTCCCTGAATGCCTGTCTGAAGGGACTGGCTAGTGGAGATCAGCGCCGACTTACGGGAAGCGGTAGTACATTAGAGGCATGTTTGCAATGATGCGCTATACAAATCCACAGTTTACTTACTTACTAGTGCAATGCCTTGTTAGCTTTTTTTGAGTCTTCTTTATGTTGCCTGTAAATAAACAAATGTAATCGCTTACTTGACTGTATCAGTGTATTTTTACTATTCCTTTAATTATTGTTTTTATTGCATATATTCACAGTAATTGTATTTCGGGTTGGATGGTAATCTTTAAATGGGTCGTGAGTAGTGTTTTTATGTGAATATGTGTAGTTACTTCTGCAATGTGTGCGACTGTATCGTAAAAGACAGCATCAACTTTCTTGATCACATAAATGGCAAGAAACGTAAGCATTTCATTATCTTTTAATCATTATTATAGCTTGGGTGTTTTGTTGAATTTGCATCACTATGACAACTTGTGTCTCATTTTTGTGCAGTTTGTGTAGACTTAGTTAGTTAGTTAGTCAGTACATTTCCAAGGCGCCAGTTCATAAGTCACCAGCGCCGCAACCCTTAAACAAACAAATAAGTTTTCAGCAGCTTTCCGAAGATTGACGGCGACAGTGACGGATTACGGATGGCAGGAGGAAGGCTGTTCCAGACACGCGGTCCGGCGACGGCAAATGCTCTGTCTCCCAGTGACGTCGTCGTACGAGGGATGTCCAGCATCATACTGGAGGCTGACCGTGACCCAGGATGACCGCGGCCGGCAAGACGGAAGTCGTCGGCCAGATAGCCTGGTGCTCTTGGAGACTTGGAGGTAGGGATAGTGCAGTAGTGTAGTTCTAGCCAAGATGTGCATAAAAGACTCCCAAAGACGTGAATGAAGAATGTTGTGTGACAGTGCATACTTGTTGTATCATAATTTTGCTCGTATAGTTTTGTGCCTGGACTAAACTAAAGTGTTATGCTGAATATAATTATATGATTAGCCCAGTTTGTAGTTTTTTGCATGTGTGATGTTTTCCGTAGATCAACGGAACCTTGGCATGTCAATGAAGGTCGAAAGATCTTCGCTAGACCAAGTCAGAAAAAGATTTGAACAAAACAAGAAGAAGCTAGACGAAAAGAAGAAAGAGTACGATTTTGAAGAGCGAATAAAAGAACTCAAGGAAGAGGTGTGAAATCACTTCATGATTTTCACTGCGAAAGAATTGGATTACGTTATTCATATTTTATGTAAATTACATTGTCATAATACCTTAATAAAAATAGTATTAATTACATGTGCCAAATGTTTTGCCTCATTGTTTTTGTCGGTCCATGATATTGTTCCAATGAGGGGCAGGGCTTGTTCAGCCCCGTATGCCGAGACCACCCCGTGGATCCATAGAGCATCTCCAGAGACAGTTTTCTTAGTTAGACTAGGGGCTGAACATCTAGCTGTGCACTAGTCTAATTACTAAGACCTAGCTGTAATTAAGATGGTGGCGCGACAGTTACTCATTACAGACTTCCTGTCCTTGGTATACTGCAATGGGCCAAAACTTAATATGGCCTCAGCACTGGATCAGTTATAAACCTAGCTGATGTTGCTCCCCCGAAAGTAGAAAGAAAGAACATCAGGTACATATTGTAACATTTTGTCAATTTTAATCCAAATTAAACAAGTGTATCGGAGATGATACGAAAGCCGCCGCTCGTCAGAGCCTGAACTGCATTAAAAACAAAAAAAATCATATATGGCGAAAAACGATTTTCAACATGGCGGATGGAATTCTTACACCCTGCAATGTGGCACGATCACGACATTGATTTCGTCAGGTGACTGCACTCTACAATGTGGCATATGGCTCTGGAATCGTGACAGTGAATTCACCAAGTGGCAGCACCCTGCAATGTGATACATGGCTCTGGGATGACATGCCATTGAATTCACCCAAACGTCGGCCATATTGGAATTCTACATCTGGTTTCCATTTCCACACATCACCACAGTCGACAGGTCATTCTGTACCAGTCTGCGAAATTTTATCCAAATTCGACCACCCTCGGCAGAAAAAAATGATGTAATGTCGATTTTCAAGATGGCGTATCTCAGCCATCTTGGATTGTAGGGATCCAATAATGGGTTCTTTGAAAAGCCCAGTTAAGCTTACATAACTTCCTACAGGTCGTCAATAGACACCGTAGCTCTAAATTGCTTAGTTTTTGAGAAAATCGCATTCTCAAAAACTTAGCAATTTAGAGCTCTATTAATGACTTATAGGAAGTCGTACATGGACTTTTCAAAGAACCCATCATGGGACCCCTAAAATCCAAGATGGCGGAGATCTGCCATCTTGGATTTTAGGGGTCCCGTGATGGGTTCTTTGAAAAGCCCATGTACGACTTCCTATAGGTAGGTCGTCAATAGACACCGTAGCTCTAAATTGCTTAGTTTTAGAGAAAATCGCATTTTTGCATTTTGGCGACAGACAGACAGACAGACACAAACAGATGCGTGTAGCCGCAGTATCGCTGTCGCGAGCTGTGGCTTAATAAGCAGTTAATAACTTATTAAAGTCTCAAAGGCCTTCAGTTAATTGCTTAAAATTATTTTAGTCATTTACTGCCCTAAATATCAGTAGTAATGGCAATTGACAGTAGGTCATTTCACTTTTTGGATTAATCTTTCACTCAGTCCAAACACTATGTATACTCACAGGCCTCACGGAGTAAACTATTGTGGGTATTTACGTGTCCTCATATATTTATTATTTTTTATTATTGTAATTAAGGAGAAAGGATTGATACAGATGATAGGCTTGCAGACATCTAACTGGCGGCACTTTCACGAAACTATTGTGGTTAAGTCGTCTGCATGCCTACTTATCTGCATCACTCGTTTCTCCTTTAGTATAATAATAATAATAATAATAAATATTTGAGGACATGTAAATACCCCAGATAATTTTTTCCCCGAGTCCTATGAGTGTACGTAGTGTTTGGACTGAGCAAAAGACTTAATTCAAAAAGTGAATTGATCCAGTGTTCATACTAAAAGTGACAGTGTCATTGTGAATGCACTGTACAAACAGTTCGTGATGATGATGAAATAGCAGATTTAGATAAGTAATGGCTTCGTGCATTGTGCTATTAGGAAGAAAAGCAGAAGGTTTACCGAAAGGAGAAGAGGAAAGATCGTAAACGTCGAGCAGATGATGCTGACCTTGATGATGATGGTGAATCGGACATGGCTGTTGTCATGGGATTTTCGGGATTTGGTACCACAAAGAAATAACGTGGCGTGATGTACATTTATATGTAATATTGAACAGTGCAGTTTTGATGTTTACAGTTTGTGATGCCATACACTTCAACTTGTTGCAAATTATCCATTGTATTCTTGCAGATGAACGTGGTTACTAAAAGGTTTAACTAGTGCTGTTGGCAGCTGGGTTTAAAGTTATCTCACATGTGTTTGTTGGTCGAACTAATGCAGTGGAGATCACTGCTTCTGTCAGAGCTGTTAGCTCTAACACAAAAGCACAGTGTGACAATGTGGGGGTTTTTGAATCTTGTTAACTACGTAAACACTGGCTACAAGTACACGATGTGCCAATGTGGGTGTATTTGAAGCTTGTTAACTATGTAAACACTGGCTGCTACACTTGAACTAATGCAGCGGGGGTCACTGCTTCTGCCTGTGCTGTTAACTCTAACACAAAAGTACAGTGTGACCATGTGGGGATTTTTGAATCTTGTTAGTTTCAGAAAACCCCACATTGTCACACTGTACTTTTGTGTTAGAGTTATAGCCAGTGTTTACGTCAGTGTTACTGTCAGTGTTACTGACACAGCTGAACTAATGCAGAAGTGATCACTGCTTCACAAGTACAGGATGTGACGATGTGGGTTATTTGAAGCCTGTTGGCTAAACACTGTCTGCCACAGTTGCAATAATGCAGCAGTAATCATTGCTTCGGTCTGAGCTGTTAACTATAACACAAGTACAGGATGTGACGATGTGGGGTATTTGAAGCTTGGTAACTATTTAAACACTGGCTGCCACAGCTGGACTAATACAGCGGGGATCAATATTTCTGTCTGTAAAGGTGTAGTGATGCCCACCAATATTTTCATTACATTAATTAAGTTAGCACAGGCTGGCTTAACTAGACCGTGTATTAATTTGGACATCTTTAATTGATGGCACTAATAGGAGGCCTATTAGTCGCGTGCTAGCTTTGCGTTAAAGGACAGTCGCTGTCATCGATTATCCATTATTGATTTACTGAAGATGAACGACTGGTGTCTGTGTATATGGTCACATTAACGGTATTCGTCAGCTGTGAGCAGTGGCGAGGCCAGGGGTTTGCAGTGGGGGGGGGGGGGTGT